>SESD01000020.1_pt1 | contig 97376 bp, 90 predicted proteins | sample 3171411 | NCBI WGS metagenome assembly SESD01 (sample SAMN06051880, study PRJNA518727) | freshwater metagenome | biome: subpolar coniferous forest; feature: holomictic lake; material: water; isolation source: holomictic Lake 442, 16.5 m depth | place: Canada: near Kenora, Ontario | collected...
AGGAAAATTTGTCAATGAAAAAGAAAAATAATTTACGTTTGCAGGATCCGTTCTTAGAACGCGAGCGCGAACAATACGAGCATCCGCTGCCTAGCCGCGAGTTCATTTTGCAGATTTTGACTGAGCATGGTGCGCCCATGCACGATGACGATCTGCTCGATATGCTGCTCATTGAGCTCGATGAGGAAGATTTATTCTCGCGTCGTTTGCGCGCAATGGAACGTGACGGGCAGATCATGCGCAATCGCAAGCGTGCAATCTGTGTGATGGATAAGCTCGATCTGGTCAAGGGCAAAGTTCAGGGTCATCCCGATGGCTTCGGCTTTTTGATTCCTGAAGACGGTAGTGCAGACATGTTCCTGTCCGAGAAGGAAATGCATCAGGTATTGAATGGCGACGTGGTGATGGTACGTCAGGCCGGCGTTGATCGTCGTGGACGTCCTGAAGCCAAGATCGTCGAAGTGCTTGAGCGCGCTAACAACAAAGTGGTGGGCCGTTTGTTCGAGGAGCATGGCATTCAGTTCGTGGTGGCGGAAAATCGCCGCATCACGCAGGATATTTTGGTCGCCGCCGGTGGCGTGGGCGGTGCTAAAGCCGGGCAGGTGGTGATACTGGAAATCATCAAGCATCCGGACAAGCATGCGCAGCCTATCGGTCGCATTGTGCAGGTGTTGGGTAATTATGCTGACCCGGGTATGGAAATCGAGATTGCTTTGCGCAAGCACGATCTGCCGCACGAATTCCCTCAGGATGTCGAACGTCAGGCAAAAGCCATTTCGCCGGTGGTTTCAGCTGATGACTGGGCAGGGCGCGAGGATATTCGCAATTTGCCGCTGGTGACGATCGACGGCGAAACGGCGCGGGATTTTGACGATGCGGTGTATTGCGCGCCGGAAAAAGGTGGTTATCGACTGGTGGTGGCCATCGCCGACGTCAGTCACTATGTGAATACCAATGATGCGCTCGATCGCGAGGCAATTTTGCGCGGCAATTCGGTGTATTTCCCGCGTCGCGTGATCCCGATGCTTCCCGAAGAGTTATCCAACGGCCTGTGTTCGTTGAATCCAAAGGTGGATCGCCTGTGTATGGTGTGCGACATTCATATCAGCAGCAAGGGTGAAATCGGTGAATACCGTTTTTATCCTTCGGTGATGTATTCGAATGCCCGCCTGACCTACAATCAGGTGGCCGAGATGCTGGCGCAACCTGATGGCGAGTTGGCAAAGCAGAATGCGGCGATCGTGCCGCATCTGCAGCATCTGTATGAATTGTTCCAGAAACTGCTCAAAGCGCGTGAAAAACGCGGTGCGATTGATTTTGAGACGGTCGAGACGCAGATGATATTTACCGATCAGGGTAAGATTGATCGCATTATCCCAGTGGTGCGTAATGATGCGCATAAGCTGATCGAGGAATGCATGCTGGCGGCGAACGTCTGTGCAGCAGGTTTCCTCCATGAGCATCAACATCCGGTACTGTATCGCGTCCATCAGGGACCGACACCGGAAAAGCTGGAAGCATTGCGCGAGTTCATGAAGGAATTCGGTCTGGGGTTGACGGGCGATGACGAGCCGCAAGCGGCGGATTACTCCAAGTTGTTAAAGCGCATCAAAGGTCGGCCGGACGCCGCCTTGCTACAAACCGTGATGCTGCGCTCTTTGCGTCAGGCGAAGTACGAGCCTGAGAATATCGGTCACTTCGGTCTGGGTTATGAGGCGTATGCGCATTTTACGTCGCCAATTCGCCGTTACCCGGATTTGCTGGTGCATCGTGCGATCAAGGCGGTACTGCAGGGCAAGCAATATAAGCCTGCGCAAAAATGGGCTGAACTTGGGGTTCATTGCTCGATGACCGAGCGCCGTGCGGATGATGCGACGCGCGACGTGGAAGCATGGCTAAAATGTTTCTATATGCGCGATCATCTGGGCAGTGTCTTCACGGGCACGGTCTCTTCGGTGACGAGCTTTGGTATGTTTGTCTCGCTCGATGACTTGTACGTCGAAGGCTTGGTGCATATCTCAGAATTGGGTAAAGATTACTTCCATTTCGATGCGGCGAAGCACCATTTGCTGGGTGAGCGTACCGGCCAGAGCTATCGTTTAGGCGATCGCGTCGAGGTGCGTGTGGTCAAGGTCGATATGGAAAGCACCAAGATCGATTTTGTCTTGCACTCAGAGGTGGTCGAGGAAGCGCAAGCTGGCGCGGGTAAGCCTAAGAAAGCAAAAGGGAAGAAAAAGCATGGCTGATTTAAGACTGATTTACGGTTTTCACGCGGTGACCTCACGAATTCGTCAGAATCCGGACGGCGTGATGGAGATTTATTTGCAGTCACAGCGCCAGGATCAGCGGATGCGAGATTTGATCGCCCTGGCAGAACTCAGCGGCGTGCGGGTGATTCCGGTGGACGGTGCACGGCTCGACGGAATGGCGGGCGGCGCCCGTCACCAAGGGGTGGCAGCACGCGTCGATGCGGCGCAACGCGTACAACATTTGTCTGATGTGCTGGAGACGCTCACTGAGCCGCCGCTGTTGCTGGTATTAGATGGTATACAGGATCCGCATAATCTGGGTGCGTGTTTGCGCAGTGCGGATGCCTTTGGCGTGCATGCAGTGATTGCGCCTAAAGACCGCGCGGTTGGGATTACGGCGACAGTCGAAAAAGTGGCGTGCGGGGCGGCTGAAACGGTGCCTTATATTACAGTCACCAATTTGGCACGCACTTTGCGTGAACTCAAAGAACTAGGAATCTGGGTGGTGGGGGCGGCAGGCGAAGCCAAGCAGGATTTGCACAGCTTTAAACACACAGGGCCGCTTGCGATCGTGTTGGGTGCGGAGGGCGAGGGGCTGCGGCGCCTGACGATGGAAACCTGTGACGAGTTGGTGCGCATCCCGATGCTGGGTAGCGTGGAAAGCCTGAATGTCTCCGTGAGTACAGGGATCTGTTTGTTTGAGGCAAGGCGGCAGCGCTCAGCGCAGTCCTAAACTTTACTAAAATACGCTGTTGTATTTATGCAACAGGGGTGGCAGTCAGACTGTGTTGAGCATACAATGCCGCGCACTATCGGTTAACCGCCGGTTAAAATTTTTAAACATCATAAGGATAAAATAATGAAAAAAAGCACAATGACGATTGCTCTGGCAGCTGCGCTGTTGAGTGTTTCTGTTGCACAAGCGGGTGAGTTCACCGGCGGCTGGATCGGCGTTAAGGCAGGTAATAACAATTCGGATGTGACGGGTGTGTCTGCAAAGAACGCCAGCACATACGGCCTGGAAGGCGGTTACAACTGGGATATGGGCGGTTTCCTGTTGGGTGTGGATGGTTTTGCTGACTTCAATCAAAAAGTTGACCATGCAACTGCGACTCCTGGTGCTGTTAGTAATTACGGTAGCGATGCGCTCGGTTTGGATGTGAAGCTGGGTCTGCCGTCAGGTAACTGGTTGCCGTACGCTAAGCTGGGTTACGCTTCTGTTGCTGCTAAGGGTGTTGCTGTGACAGGTACGGGTTCAGGCGCGCATCTGGGTCTGGGCGTTGAATACAAGTTCGCACCTCACTGGAGTGTTGCGGGTGAGTACACAACCGTTTCTGACAAATTCAACAACAACACACAGAAACTTAATAACAACAATTTCACGATCGGCTTGAACTACTACTTCGATAGCGTAGCACCTGCTGCTGTTGCCGCTGCAATCGTCGCGCCAGTGCTGGTTAAAGAAGTTGCTAAGCCCGCGCCTGTTGTTGCGCCAAAAGAATCGTTCAAGACAATTTTCTCTGACAAGCCAGTGACCATCGAAGGTGCTAATTTCGATACCAGCTCAGCTAAGCTGAAGCCTGCTGCTGACAAGAAATTGAATGAAGTGGTTGATTTCGCAGCTAAGTACAAAGAGTCTAATCTGGCTGTTACCGGTTACACCGACAGCACAGGCTCTAAGAAGCTGAATCAGAAGCTGTCAGAAAAACGTGCTGCGTCTGTTAAAGCATTCCTGGTTAAGAAGGGTGTTGCGGCCGATCGTATTACGGCTAAGGGTGCCGCTGATGCAAATCCAGTAGCTGACAACAAGACTAAAGCGGGTCGTGCTCAGAACCGCCGTGTTGAAATCAACTCAGTTGTTAAAGAATCAAAGCAAGTTCGCGTAACTGAATAATTATTTCAGTGAACTGTAAAAGCGGGCTGGCAACAGCCCGCTTTTTTGCGTCCTCGATTTGCAAACCGCGTTCTGTTTGGTGTTCAAATGGAATAAGATGTGAACCCTTAATGTATGTCTGAGATGTTATGAAACTGGCCATTGCGCAAATCAACTGTGTTTTAGGTGACCTGGCGGGTAATGCTGCCAAAATTTTACAGTCGGCACAGCGTGCCCGTCTGGCAGGTGCACAGTTGATGCTCACGCCTGAGTTGAGTTTGTGCGGATATCCGCCGGAAGATTTATTGCTGCGTAGTGGGTTTTACAAGTCTTGCGCAGACAGCTTGTCAGAGCTTGCCAAGGCTATTTCGGGCATCGCGGTAATTGTCGGTCATCCGCACGAGCAGGATGGCAAGCGCTACAACGCGGCATCCCTGTTGCGGGACGGCCGTGTGGCGGCGACGTACTTCAAGTATTTTTTGCCCAATTACGCCGTGTTCGACGAGGAACGGTATTTTTCTAGTGGTGTTGAGCCTGTCGTGTTTGAGATGGGCGGTCTGCGTTTCGGTATTAATATCTGTGCCGATGTCTGGGAGCCTGAGGCGGCCAGTCGGGCAGCAAAGGCGGGCGCTGACGTCTTGCTGGTTTTGAATGCATCGCCTTATTCGGTGCAAAAGTTGGCATCAAGGCATGAGGTGGTGCAGCAGCGCATCTTCGAGACGAAAATGAACGTTGTGTATGCCAATATGGTGGGCGGGCAGGATGAACTGGTGTTCGATGGCGGATCTTTTTCGATGGATCGCTTAGGGCGCGTGACGTCACAAAGCGCCGTTTTCGATGAGTCGCTGTCCTGTATTTCACTAGGTATGGATGGTGCACCGAGTGGCGAAATTGCAGTATTGCCGGCTCAGGAGGCGGGGATTTATCAGGCGCTGGTACTGGGCTTGCGGGATTACATCGGCAAGAATGGTTTTAAAGGTGTGTTGCTTGGGTTGTCAGGCGGCATTGATTCTGCGTTGACGTTGGCTGTTGCTGTAGATGCCTTGGGCGCGGATCGGGTGCATGCGGTGATGATGCCCTCGCCTTATACTGCGCAGATCAGTCTGGATGACTCGCGCGAAATGATCCGGATATTGGGCGTGAAGTACGACGAATTTAGTATCGAGCCTGTCATGGAAAGTTATTTATCTGTACTCAAGGCAAGTTTCGCAGGGCGGGCCGAGGATACAACCGAGGAAAACTTGCAGGCGCGCATACGCGGTAATTTACTGATGGCCTTGTCCAACAAGCTGGGCGCGCTGGTGCTCACGACGGGAAATAAGTCTGAAATGAGCGTGGGCTATGCGACCTTGTACGGCGATATGGCTGGCGGCTTCTCGGTTTTGAAGGATGTCGGGAAATTACAGGTCTATCGACTGGCGCGATATCGCAATACACAGGGATACGTGATTCCAGAGCGTATCATCACCCGAGCGCCCAGCGCCGAATTGCGTCACGATCAAACGGATCAGGATAATTTGCCGCCTTACGAGGTGTTGGACGGGATCATGGAAGGCTATGTCGAAAAAAATCTCTCGATTCCTGAGATTATTGCATCAGGTTATCAGGAGGTTGACGTGCGACGCGTGGTCAAATTGATTCAAGGCAGCGAATATAAGCGGCAACAATCGGCGGTGGGCGTGAGGATTACTGAGCGGGGTTATGGTAAAGACTGGCGATATCCGATTACCGTGCGATATCAAGACGGCTTTTAAGGTGCTGTGAGCAGGAATTTTTGTCTTAAAATACCTGCTCGAGGCGGGCTTGGCGCAAACTCCCTGATTTTTTGGTTCCTTTTCGCGGTATTTTTTGGTATAATCCGCGCGGTTTATTGATGGGCTTTGTGCCCGTTTTTTATTTGTGGGTCGCGAACATGGATGTTGTGAAGTTAATCGAAGTCACGGTGAGTGGCTTAGGGTATGAGTTGGTCGATGTCGAACGTGCGGGGCGAGGCCTGTTGCGCGTTTTTATCGACAAGCCTGAAGGCATTGCTGTGGAAGATTGTCAGGTGGTTAGTAATCAATTGACGCGTTTGTTTACGGTTGAAAATATTGATTATGATCGGCTTGAAATTTCTTCACCGGGGCTTGATCGTGCATTGAAAAAAGAGGCGGATTTCATTCGCTTTGTCGGGCAAAAGGCGCAGATCAAATTGCGTATGCCGATTGCGACACGCAAGAACTTTATCGGGGTGATCGGTGAAATTCAGGATGGTGTATTGCAATTGGATGTAGAAGGTGTTCCGGTCGCAATCGAGTTGACCAATGTAGACAAGGCACGTTTAGTGCCGATATTTTAGAATTTAATGCTCGCAGCTTGAGCGTATAGCCGGAGAAATGGTATGAGTCGTGAAGTTTTGTTGCTGGTAGATGCGTTGTCACGTGAAAAGAACGTGGACAAGGAAGTCGTTTTTTCTGCGCTGGAATCAGCGCTGGCGTCCGCCACCAAGAAACGATTTGAAGACGAGGCTGATGTGCGCGTTGCAATCGACCGCAATACGGGTGAGTTTGCATCCTTCCGTTGCTGGGAAGTGATGGACGATGAAACCTTTGAAACGCCTGATCTGCATATCAAGCTCGAAGAAGCGTTGAAGCGCGATCCGGCTATCGTTCTGGGCGGCTTTATTGAAGAGCCGCTGGAATCGGTTGATTTTGGCCGTATCGGTGCGCAGGCCGCCAAACAGGTTATTTTTCAGAAGATTCGCGATGCGGAGCGTGAGCAGATTCTGGCTGACTTTATGGATCGCAAGGAACATCTGGTGTCCGGCACGGTCAAGCGTCTGGAACGCGGTAGCGCGATTATCGAATTCGGTAAGATCGAAGCCCTGTTGCCGCGCGATCAGATGATTCCTAAGGAAAATATGCGCATCGGCGATCGCGTCAGAGCGCATTTGCTGCGTGTTGATCGCGGTCCGCGTGGTCCGCAGGTGATTTTGTCGCGTACCTCGACCGATTTGCTGGTGAAACTGTTCGAGCTGGAAGTGCCGGAAATCGAAGAGAATTTGCTGGAAATCGTTGGGGCTGCCCGTGATCCGGGTTCCCGTGCAAAGATTGCGGTGCAATCGCATGATCAGCGCATTGATCCTATCGGCACCTGTGTCGGTATGCGTGGTTCGCGTGTGCAAAGCGTGACCAATGAATTGGCCGGTGAGCGTGTCGATATCATCTTGTGGTCTGAAGATCCGGCAACCTATGTCATTAATTCACTCGCCCCTGCTGAAGTGTCCAGTATTGTGGTCGATGAAGATCGTCATAGTATGGACGTTGTGGTTGAAGAAGAAAATCTGGCGCAAGCCATTGGTCGCGGTGGTCAAAATGTACGCCTGGCCAGTGAGATGACCGGTTGGGAGCTCAATATCATGACCGTTGAGCAGGCTCAGGAAAAACACGATCAGGAATTTGTTAAAACCCGCGCGATTTTCATGGAAAAGCTGGATGTCGACGAAGAGGTTGCTGATATTCTGGTGCAGGAAGGCTTTGCGACGCTCGAAGAGGTGGCTTACGTGCCTGTTGAAGAGATGCTGGAAATTGACACCTTTGACGAAGATACTGTCAATGAACTTCGCAGTCGTGCGCGTAATGCGCTGTTGAATGCGGCGTTGGTCAGTGAAGAAAAAGTAGAGCACGGTATCGATGGTTTGCTCAAGTTAGAGGGTATGAACGACGACTTGGCGCGCGAGTTGGCAGCCAAAGGCGTGGCGACTCAGGAACAATTGGCTGATTTGGATGTCGATGAACTGGTTGAATTGTCCGGCCTTAATGCGGATGCGGCCAATGCGCTGATCATGGCGGCACGTGCGCCCTGGTTCGTGTAATTAAAGTTTCAAAGGTGCGGCGAACAGTTTCGTCGCGCAGCAAGTTGTGTTTTTTGCAGAACTTTGCTGGTTAATGTGCGGATTGTTTGTATCACCGGGGCAGAGATGCCCGTTGGTTTAAAGGATGGTAATGGGAAAATTAGACGTAACACAATTTGCGGTTGAGCTGGATTTGCCAGTGGCTTTGTTGTTGGAGCAGTTGCAGGCGGCAGGCGGCAAGCAATCGGGTGCGGCCGATTTGGTTTCAGAACAAGATAAAGCCAAATTGTTAGAACATCTTCGTCACGCACATGGTGCTGACAATGCTGCTAAAAAGATCACGCTGACTCGCCGTGAGACGACAGAAATTCAAAGTTCGGATAAGTCTGGACGCGCGCGTACCATCCAGGTTGAAGTGCGCAAGCGCCGTATCGTCGCGCCCATGTCTATCGAGTCCGTGCAAGCTGCAGCGCCAGTGGTGTTGACAAGCGAGGAGCAAATCAAAGTGCTCGGCACGGCTGAGCTTGACTCACGTGAACAAGAAGCGAAGCTGCAGGCTGAGCTGGCTGCGCGTCAGGAGGCAGAATTGATTGCGCGTCAGGCATTCAATAAACGCCGTGCGGAAAAGTTAGCGCAAGTTGACGTGCCTGCTGTGAAGCCAGTCGTACAAGCCGCCGTACAAGCCGCTGAACCTGAGGTCGTGGCGGTCGTCGCTGACGTTGAGACGGTTGTCGCTGTTGTGAAGCCTAAGTCTGCGGAGGTGGCTCAAGGTACGTTGCATAAACCTGCTATGCGCCCCGGAGATAAGGTGATCCGCCCGGACAGAAAACCTAAGGTTGAAGTTGCCGCCGCTGTCACACCTGCTGCTCGCGAAGATAAGCCCGGTAAGCGTGTGCCTGCTAAGACGACAACGCGCGTGCCGCCAAAGACCACGACCAAAGAGAAGTCATGGGCGATGCCTGTGCGTGCACCTAAGCATGGTCGTCATGGTAAACAAGTTGTCGATGATGCGGCTCATGCCTTTACGCTGCCGACAGAAGCCGTTGTGCGCGAAGTCGCCGTTCCTGAAACCATCGTCGTTGCCGAATTGGCACAGAAGCTGTCTGTCAAAGCCGTTGAAGTGATCAAAGTGTTGATGAAAATGGGCATGATGGTGACCATCAATCAGGTGCTGGATCAGGAAACTGCGATGATTGTGGTCGAAGAGTTGGGGCACGTCGCGAAGGCTGCCAAGCTTGACGATCCGGATGCCTATTTGATGGATGATGAAGTACATCATGATGTCGAATCATTGCCGCGTGCGCCGGTTGTCACCGTCATGGGTCACGTCGATCACGGTAAGACTTCGTTGCTCGATTATATTCGCCGCACCCGTGTGGTGTCTGGTGAAGCGGGCGGGATTACGCAGCATATCGGCGCATATCACGTTGAAACGCCGCGCGGTATGGTGTCTTTCCTGGATACCCCAGGTCACGAAGCGTTTACCGCGATGCGTGCCCGTGGTGCTAAGGCGACCGATATCGTTATTTTGGTTGTAGCCGCAGACGATGGCGTGATGCCGCAAACAAAAGAAGCGATTGCGCATGCCAGGGCTGGTAGTGTGCCGATTGTGGTTGCGATCACCAAAGTCGATAAGACCGATGCCAATATTGAGCGCGTCAAACAGGAGTTGGTCGCTGAAGGCGTCGTACCTGAAGACTGGGGTGGCGATACGATGTTTGTTGAAGTGTCATCCAAGTCAGGTCTGGGTATCGATCAATTGCTCGAATCCATCCTGTTGCAGGCTGAGTTGATGGAATTGAAGGCGCCGCGTGATTGCAATGCCAAGGGGCTGGTGATTGAAGCGCGTCTGGATAAGGGTAAGGGGCCGGTTGCAACCGTCCTGATCCAATCCGGTACGATGAAGCGTGGCGATGCGGTGTTGATCGGTTCAGTATTCGGGCGTGTTCGTGCCATGCTGGACGAAAACGGCAAGAGCATTGCTGAGGCAGGTCCATCGATCCCCGTTGAAATTCAAGGGTTGTCCGAAGTGCCTGATGCTGGTGAATCATTGATGGTATTGACCGACGAGAAACGTGCGCGTGAAATCGCCTTGTTCCGTCAAGGTAAGTACCGCGGCGTGAAGTTAGCGCAGCAGCAGGCCGCTAAGCTTGAAAATATGTTTGAACAGATGGCTGAAGGCGAAGTGAGCACGCTGTCATTGATTGTGAAATCAGACGTGCAGGGTTCAGCTGAAGCGATTGCGCAGACGTTGCAAAAACTCTCGACCGATGAAGTGAAGGTTAACCTGATTCATAGCGGTGTCGGTTCGATCAATGAGTCCGATATCAATCTGGCACTGGCGTCTAAGGCGATTTTGATTGGCTTTAACACCCGTACCGATGCGCCGGCTAGAAAACTTGCCGAATCCTGTGGCGTGCAAATCCGCAATTACAGCATTATCTATGCAATGGCGGATGATATTAAGACCGCCTTGTCTGGCATGCTGGCACCTGAGAAGCGTGAAAGCATCCTAGGGTTGGTTGAAGTGCGTCAGGTGTTCGTGGTGTCCAAGATCGGTACGATCGCAGGGTGTATGGTGCTCGAAGGTGTTGTGAAGCGCGGTTGCCGTGTTCGTGTGATGCGCGGTAATGAGATGATTCATGAAGGTGAACTCGATTCGTTGAAGCGCTTTAAGGACGATGCTAAGGAAGTGCGCTCCAACTTTGAATGCGGTTTGTCAATCAAGGGATTCAATGATCTGGAAGTGGGCGATAAGCTGGAAGTCTATGAAATCGTTGAGGTTGCGCGTACTCTGTAATGGCTAATTTTGCGAGAACAGACCGGGTCGGGCAGCAGATGCAGCGAGAAATCGCGCAACTGGTGCGCCTTGAAATCAACGATCCGCGCGTCAAACTGGTAACGATTACCGGCGTTGAGGTGGCGGGTGATTATTCACACGCCAAAATCTTCTTCACGCGCATGGATGGAAAGCAGGCCGAGGCGCAAGAAGGATTAGATCGCGCAGCGGGTTTCTTGCGCAGTCGTCTGGCGCGCAGCATCAAGCTTCGCATCATGCCTCAGTTGCATTTTGTGTTTGACTCATCGGTTGAGCGTGGCAGTCATCTGTCACAACTGATCGACCAGGCCGTTGCCAGCGATTTTAATCTTGACGACAACACGTAAACCGCAATTTAGGAATAAATGGCGTGCTATCGATGGCGTTTTGCTGTTCGATAAGCCGCTGGAATTGAGTTCCAACGATGCCTTGCAAAAGATACGCCGTTTGTTTCAGGCCGAAAAAGCAGGGCACACCGGTACGCTAGATCCCTTGGCGACAGGGTTGTTGCCTGTTTGCTTCGGCGAAGCGACCAAGTATTCCAACTGTTTGCTGGACGCAGATAAATCCTATACGGCGCTGCTGCGTCTTGGGCAGACGACGACGACGGGCGATGCAGAGGGTGAAATCCTCATTGAGCGGCCCGTGTGCTTTACTGACGCTGAACTTGCTGCTGTGCTGGACAGGTTTCGTGGTCCCATCGATCAGTTACCGCCGATGTATAGTGCGTTGAAGCATCAGGGGCGTCCGCTCTACGAATATATTCGTGAAGGGATTACCATTGAGCGTGTGGTGCGTGAAGTGGTCATCCATGAGTTGATCGTTAATCGCAGGCAGGATTTGGCTATGGAAATTTCCGTTCGTTGCAGCAAAGGCACCTATGTTCGTACGCTGGCGGAAGATATTGGCGAGGCGCTGGGGTGTGGTGCGCATTTGATCGGTTTGCGTCGCACCGCGATTGCTCACTTTAACTTAAAGACCGGCTACACGCTGGGGCAGTTGAGTGAAATGAGCGATGTCGAACGAGATGCGTGTGTGCTGCCGCTGGTTGCGCTGATGCCGGATATGCCGCAGCTTGTTTTAGACGGGGTGCAGATCAGGCGTCTAGCCCAAGGGCAACGTCTGGGGCTGGACAGTGAACTCGCTGATGGCAATGTCGGTCTGTACGGACCGGATGGATTTGTAGGGGTTGGCATCAAACAAGGACGTCGTATCGCACCCTTGCGTTTGATTTCCGGCGTAGCCAAATTGGCAGCGCGTACGGATTTGACGGAAGTGGTTGAGCAGTAGCCGTATTCAAGAGTACAATGTAGCACTTTTTTTAGGAGAGCAAAACCAATGGCAATTACCGCCGCGCAAAAAGCGCAAATCGTTACAGACTATCAACGTGCAACGGCCGATACCGGATCCCCGGAAGTGCAAGTGGCTCTGATCACTGCACGTATCACTTACCTGACTGATCACTTTAAGGATCACGCCAAGGATCACCATTCCCGTCGTGGTCTGCTGCGCTTGGTTAGTCGCCGTCGTAAGCTGCTCGATTACCTGAGAAGCAAGAATGAAGCGAGTTACCAAATTCTGATCAAGCGTTTGTCAATTCGTAAATAGTTTTCAAGCGGGTCGCAATTGCGGCCCGTGTTGTTTAGTCTCGTCTATTTTAACGTGATGCGATGGCGCGTCATGCATGTCATAAGAGGTCTATCTTGAGTCATTTCAAAAAAACAATCGCGTTCGGTAAGCATCAATTGACGATAGAGACAGGCGAAATCGCCCGTCAGGCAAGTGGTGCGGTACTGGTGAGTCTGGATGACACCGTGGTGCTGGTCACCGTGGTTGGCCGCAAAGATGCTAAACCTGATCAGGACTTTTTCCCGCTGACAGTGGATTATCAGGAAAAGACCTATGCTGCAGGTAAAATTCCCGGCAGTTTCTTCAAGCGTGAAGGCCGTGCCAGCGAAAAGGAAATTCTGACCTCGCGTCTGATTGATCGTCCTCTGCGTCCGCTGTTCCCTGAAAGTTTTTACAACGAAGTGCAGATCATCGCAACGGTGATGTCATCCGATAGCGAAATCGATTCCGATATTCCGTCGCTGATTGGCGCATCCGCCGCGCTGGCCATTTCCGGTATTCCGTTTGAAGGTCCGATCGCCGCCGCACGTGTGGGTTACGTTGATGGTCAGTATCTGCTCAATCCGACCAAGACTGAGTTGATCACGTCGCAGATGGATCTGGTGGTTGCAGGAACGGATCGTGCCGTATTGATGGTTGAGTCTGAAGCACAGCAATTGTCCGAAGAAGTGATGTTGGGCGCGGTGATGTTCGGTCACGAACAATTCCAGGTGGTGATCAACGCGATCAACGAAATGGCAGAAGCCGTCGGCAAGCCAATGTGGGACTGGACTGCACCTGCCAAAAATGAAGCGCTGATCGCTCAAATCGCAGCATTGGCTGATGCTGATCTGCAAGCGGCTTACGCGATTCGCTCCAAGCAGGAACGCACCGATGCGATTTCAGCGATTCATTCCAAAGTATTGGCGTCCGTTTCGCCTGATTTGGAAAAGAATGTAGTGAACGAATTGTTTGGCGCGTTAGAAGCTAAGATCGTTCGTGGTCAGATTCTCTCCGGCGAGCCTCGTATCGATGGTCGCGATACGCGTACCGTGCGCAAGATCACCATCCGTAACGGTGTATTGCCGCGCACGCATGGTTCTGCCTTGTTTACCCGCGGTGAGACGCAGGCTGTGGTTGTGGCAACCTTGGGCAGTATGCGCGATGCGCAGAAGGTTGATGCGCTGCAAGGCGAGTTTACCGACCGCTTCATGCTGCATTACAACTTCCCTCCGTTCGCCACCGGCGAAACAGGACGTGTTGGTTCGCCTAAGCGTCGTGAAATCGGTCACGGTCGTCTGGCCAAGCGCGCACTGGTTGCCGTGTTGCCTAGCGAAGAAGATTTTGGTTATGCCGTTCGTATCGTGTCAGAGATCACTGAATCTAACGGTTCAAGCTCTATGGCATCGGTGTGCGGCGGTTGCTTGTCGATGCTCGATGCCGGTGTTCCTCTGAAAGCCCATGTCGCAGGTATCGCGATGGGTCTGATTAAAGACGGCAACCGCTTTGCTGTTTTGAGCGATATTCTCGGTGACGAAGATCATCTGGGTGATATGGACTTCAAGGTGGCAGGTTCCGAAAACGGCATCACCGCGTTGCAGATGGATATCAAGATTAACGGTATTACCCGTGAAATCATGGAAGCGGCACTGAGTCAGGCCAAGGAAGGCCGTCTGCACATCCTCGCTATCATGAAGGAATCGATGTCGGGTGTACGCAGTGAGTTGTCTGAATTCGCACCGCGTATGATCAAGATGAAGATTAATCCTGAAAAGATTCGCGACGTGATCGGTAAGGGCGGCGCGGTAATCCGTGCGCTGACTGAAGAAACCGGTACAACCATCGATATCGACGATGCAGGCAATATCACTATCTCCAGCGTTAACGGCGAAGCAGGTGAGTTGGCCAAGAAGCGTATCGAAGATATCGCCATGGATGTTGAAGTCGGCAAGATCTACGAAGGTCCTGTTGTCAAGTTGCTCGACTTCGGTGCGCTGATCAATATTCTGCCGGGTAAGGATGGTCTGCTGCACATCTCGCAAATCGCACACGAACGCGTAAACAGCGTGGGTGACTACCTCAAAGAAGGTCAGATCGTGCGCGTGAAATTGCTGGAAATGGATGATCGTGGTCGTATGAAGCTGTCGATGAAGGCGTTGCTGGATGCGCCTGCTGCTAACGGTGCTTCGATTGCTGAGTAACGGCTTGCCTGACTCAATAAAAAACCCGCTTCGGCGGGTTTTTTATTGGTCTGTATTAGCCGCCGCAGGTTGGGACTTAAAAGGGTGTTACAGAAATCTGTCCAGTAGTTTGCGGCTGTGTGCGTCCAATGTTTCGGTATCGCGGATCAAAAATGAGACGCCGTGCCCATCGGTAATCAGCAGCGCGCTGGCGGATAAACGACGGATATGATCTTCGGCTTTGAGCAATAACTCTGTGTCGCCGCGATCTGTTTGTACCTGCCAGCTGCTCGGGGTGGCAAAGCTCGATACGCTGTGAATCCGGCGTATTTCTGGCGTGAATTCACGGTGCGCCAATTCCTCCAGAATCAAGGTTTGGATGTCGCAGGATACGTCGGTGAGCTTTTCTATCCAGACGCGTTCATGGCCTTCCGCGCCCATCAGCGAGATGCACTCGTCGGGGGCGGCGATGGGGAAGGCGCGAACAGGGACGACACCTTCATGACTTACACCGTTTTGTGTGAGTACCAGCCGACCTGATGTGTTGCGTATTAACTGGAAGCTGTTCATGCGCTCACCTTGCTGTCTGTCTGAATCGCGGGGATATCGTTCAAGTCCGTATCAACGTTGCGGGCCTGTGCCTGATACAGCCGGTAATAAGCCCCTTGTGTTGCCATCAGTTCGTCGTGGCTGCCGATTTCAACGACTTCGCCCTTGTCCAGTACCACTAAACGATTGGCCTTGTGCAGGGTGGAGAGGCGATGGGCAATCGCGATTGTAGTGCGGCCGTGTACCAGATTGTCCAGCGCCTTTTGGATTTCCTTTTCGGTTTCGGTATCGACCGACGCGGTCGCCTCATCGAGGATGAGAATACGCGGGTCGATCAGCAGCGCGCGCGCAATCGAAATGCGCTGGCGTTCACCCCCTGACAGGCCGTGACCGCGTTCGCCGACCAGTGAGTCGTAACCGTGCGGCAGTCGCAGAATAAATTCATGCGCGTGGGCCGCGTGGGCTGCGGCAACGATTTCGGCGCGGGTTGCATCCGGTTTTCCGTAGGCGATGTTTTCGGCGATGGAGCCGAAGAACAAGAACGGGTCTTGTAACACCAGACCGATATGGCGGCGATATTCGGAGACGGGCAGGGATTTGATATTCACCCCGTCGATGCTGATGGAGCCTTCTGAGACGTCGTAGAAGCGGCACATCAGATTCACCAGCGTGCTCTTGCCCGACCCGCTGTGACCGACAAGTCCGATCATCTCGCCGGGTTGTATGGACAGATTCAGATCCTTGATGACAGCGCGATTGCCGTAGCGAAATCCGGCACCCTTGAGATCAATCCGGCCTTCAATCTGCGCCAGATGAACAGGATTGACAGGTTCGGGTACGCTCGAGACATGATCGAGTATGTCAAAGATGCGCTTGGCACCAGCTGCGGCTTTTTGTGTCACCGAGACGATGCGGCTCATCGAATCCAGGCGCGCATAAAAACGGCTGATATAGGCTAAAAAGGCCGTCAATACACCGACCGTGATCTCGTTGTTGGATACCTGCCAGATGCCGAATGCCCAGACGATCAGCAGGCCGATTTCAGTGAGCAGCGAGACGCTGGGAGTAAACAACGACCAGATTTTATTGATACGGTCGTTGACTTGCAAATTGTGTGCATTGGCGATACGGAAGCGTTCCGCCTCGCGGTTTTCCTGAGCGAAGGCCTTGACCACGCGGATGCCGGGGATGGTGTCGGCCAGCACGTTGCTCACTTGTGACCAGACGCGATCGATTTTCTCAAAGCCGGTACGCAAGCGGTCGCGCACGTTGTGGATCATCCAGGCGATGAAGGGCAGCGGCACGAGGGTGACGAGTGCGAGCCACGGATTGATCGAGAACAGGATGGCAGCGGTCATCAGGATCATCAGCACATCGGTTGCAAAGTCGAGCAGATGCAGCGATAAAAATACGCAGATGCGGTCCGATTCAGAACCGATGCGCGACATCAGATCCCCGGTGCGTTTGCCGCCAAAATACTCCAGTGACAGGCGCAGCAGGTGTTCGTAGGTGATGGTGCGCAGATCGGCGCCGATGCGCTCGCTGACCAGCGCCAGGATGTAGGTCTTTGCCCAGCCCAGTCCCCAGGCCAGTATGGCCGAGCCAAAGAGCCCTGCCAGCAGCCAGCCGACGATGACGAAATCAATCGGCGTGCCGTTCTGATACGGAATCAGCACCTTGTCCATCAGCGGCATGGTCAGGTAAGGCGGCACCAGTGTGGCGGCGGTCGAGGCGAGCATCAGCAGGAATCCTGAAAGGAGTTGCCACTGATAAGGTCTGGCAAAGCGCCACAGACGCAGCAGCGTCCAGGTGGACGGCGGCGCATTGAGGGTGTTGCTGCAATGCGGGCATTCGCCTTGATCAAGGGGGGTTAGGCAATCCGGACAGAGTTCGGGTGCGTCAGGCGTGGTGGGCAGGCCGGAGCACACGCAGGCTTGTTGCTGCTTGAACTGTTTGACGAAACGAATCGCCGCTACATTGTGCGCCAGCGTGTAAAACCAGCACGCCAAACGAGCATCGCCGTCGAACAATTCGATTCGGCCGACACCGCCGTGATCGCGCTGTTGTATGGTCAGGGTGTCGCGATACGAATAATCAAAATCCGAACCCATGTCGATCAGCCTGCAATCGGTGATGAGCAGCAGGTTTTGCGTAAAATTGAGCCTCGCATCGAGGTTGATTTCCAGCCATCCGGTGATGATTTCACCGTCAGTCAGTCGTGACTGGGCTTTGATGCGCCATGCATCGGGTAGAGATAGGGTCACGGAGAGGGCGTCTGAGTATTCACTGACTGCGATATTACTACAATAAAACGCACGGACAAACAGTTTTGCCGCGCCCTCTGGTAAACTTGTACTGCATTCAGGTAAACCGATGTGAAGTGGTCTGCGTTAACCGCTTCGTGCCCTACTTTTAAATTCGCCAGGAAAGTCTGATGGAGTTTCTCAAAATATTGTCTCTGCGTGGCCCGAATATCTGGACTTATCGCCCCGTGTTGGAGGTGTGGTTGGATATCGGTGTGCTGGAGGATTCCCCTTCCAATACCATTCCCGGTTTTTACGAGCGACTGACAGCCTGGTTGCCCACGCTGGTTGAGCACCGTTGCGGCATCGGTGAGCGAGGCGGTTTTCTGCTGCGTTTGCGTGAGGGCACCTGGCCCGGCCACATACTCGAACACGTCACCATCGAATTGCAAAATCTGGCCGGTATGCAAAGTGGCTTTGGTAAGGCGCGCGAAACCTCTGTACGCGGCATCTATAAGGTCGTGGTGCGTTCGCGCAACGAGACGGTTTCCCGTGCGGCACTGTCTGAGGCACGCGATTTGATTTTGGCTGCGATGCAGGACAAGCCCTTTGATGTGGCCGCTGCCGTCGCAAAACTCAACGACATGGTTGATTCTTTGTGTCTTGGCCCCAGCACCGCCTGTATCGTCGATGCGGCAACGGATAGAGGAATCCCGTCCATCCGTCTGACGGAAGGGAATCTGGTGCAATTAGGCTATGGCGTGAGTCAGCACCGTATCTGGACTGCCGAGACCGATCAGACCAGTGCGATCGCCGAGAGTATTTCACGCGATAAGGATCTGACTAAGACCTTGTTATCCGCCTGCGGCGTGCCGGTGCCTGAAGGGCGCATCGTTGAAAATCCCGCTGATGCCTGGGAAGCTGCCGAAGACATCGGTTTGCCGGTCGTAGTTAAACCCACCGATGGCAATCACGGACGGGGCGTTTCCACTGAACTGATGACGCAGGAAGACGTTGAGGCGGCCTTTGTGCTGGCCGATGCTCAGGGCAGTGAAGTGATCGTCGAACGTTATATTCGCGGCAATGAGCACCGCTTGCTGGTGGTCGGCGGGCGTCTGGCGGCAGCGGCACGCGGCGAGACGGTATCGCTGGTCGCGGACGGACACTCCTCCATCAGAAAACTGATCGCAGAACAGATTAATACCGACCCGCGCCGCGGGGAGGCCGAAGAATTTCCGATGGATAAGGTTGATATCGATACCGATACCGCCGCGCAGTTTGAGCTTAAACGGCAGGGGTTTGACGCCGACTCGGTGCCGGATGCCAGCAAAGAAGTGCTGATACAGCGCAACGGTAATGTCGCTTTCGATGTCACGGATCTGGTGCATCCTGAGGTGGCCGCAACGGTATCTCTTGCTGCGCGCATCGTAGGTCTTGATATTGCCGGCATCGATCTGGTCGCCGAAGATATTTCCCGACCTCTTGCCGAGCAAGGCGGGGCGATCGTCGAGATCAATGCAGGCCCGGGGCTTTTGATGCACTTGAAACCTGCGTCAGGCCAGCCGCGTCCAGTCGGGCGCGCAATCGTCGATAGCCTGTTTTCAGAAGAGGCGACAGGGCGAATTCCGGTGGTGGGTGTTTGCGGCACGCAAGGCAAGGCGCAGGTCGCCCGCATTGTGGCTCGCTTGCTTAAACTCGCAGGCTATTACGTCGGGCTGGCTAGCCGGGACGGGCTGTCCTTTGACAAGCGTATCGTGGATAAAAAGGACTGTGCGAACTGGTCATCGGCGCAGAAAGTGCTGCTGAACCGCTCGGTGAACGCCGCCGTCATTGAAAACAGCATCGAAACGATATTGTCCGAAGGTTTAGGCTACGACCGCTGTCAGGTTGGGATTATCACCAATCTTGAACCTGCGAAGCATTTTGGCGCGTATTACATCGAAACCGATGAGCAGGTCTGCAATGTCGTGCGCACCCAAATTGATGTCGTGCTCTCTAACGGCGTGGCGGTGCTCAATGGTGCCGATCCGCTGGTAGCAGCGATGGCCAGCTATTGCGATGGTGAAGTGATCTATTTCGCTCGCGCAGGCGAATTACCGGCCGTCAATGAGCATTTGAATTCGGGCGGACGGGCCGTGCTGGTCAGAGGCGATAAAATTGTGTTTTGCACCGGCGCTGAAGAGGTCTTGCTGCTGACACTCTGTGCGGTACCGATGTCCGCTGATGAATGTAATCTGTCGCAACTGGAGAATGTACTGGCTGCCGTCGCCGCGGCCTGGGCGTTGGGCATTTCGCCTAGCCTGATTCGTGCCGGCATTGCTTCGTTTGAAGTGGCTGAAATTTCAGCCCGTTAAATAAAGGGAAGTTTTTAATGGAAGTGTCACGCATACGCGCTCTGCGCGGTCCTAATCTTTGGAGTCGGCATACCGCCATTGAAGCCATTGTGTCTTGTACCGACACCGAGTGCGACATCGCTAAAATGAGCGGCTTCGAGGGGCGGCTTCGTTCACGCTTCCCGGAAATTGGTCTGTTGCGACTGCCGGGGCATGCTGAAGCGGTCACCATCGCACATGTGCTCGAAGTCGCCGCCTTAGGGTTGCAGGCACAGGCTGGTTGTCCTGTGACGTTTTGCCGGACCTCGGCGACGATGGAGGCGGGTGTCTATCAGGTGGTGTTCGAATACAGCGAAGAGGCTGTTGGTCGTTTGGCGTTTAAATTGGCCCGCGACTTATGTGCCTCCGCGCTGGACGATACGCCGTTTGATTTGCCCGCCGCGCTCGCGCAACTGCGTGAACTGGATGAAGATGTGCGTCTGGGGCCTAGCACGGGATCGATCGTGGAAGCCGCCATCAAACGCAATATCCCTTATCGCCGTCTGACCGAAGGCAGTCTGGTTCAATTCGGCTGGGGGAGTCGTCAGCGCCGCATTCAGGCCGCTGAAACGGATTTGTCCAGCGCGATTGGTGAGGCTATTGCTCAAGACAAGGAACTGACTAAAAAACTGCTTGAAGCGGCCGGTGTGCCGGTACCACAAGGTCGACCTGTTGCGGATGTTGAAGATGCCTGGGCTGCCATGTGCGAAATTGCAGGGCCTGTTGTGGTCAAGCCGCTCGATGGTAATCAGGGCAAGGGCGTGACAGTTAATATTGTGACACGAGAGCATCTTGAAATTGCTTATGCCGCTGCGGCAAAAATCAGCTCTGAAGTGTTGCTCGAACGTTTTATTCCCGGCAGCGATTTTCGTATGCTAGTGGTCGGCGATCAACTGGTGGCTGCGGCACGCCGTGAACCGCCGATGGTGATTGGCGATGGTGTGCACTCTGTGCGCGAGTTGGTCGATCAGGTCAACAGCGATCCGCGTCGTGGTGACGGACATGCCACGTCGCTGACTAAAATGCGTATAGACAGCATTGCACTGGCGCGTCTTGAAGTACAGGGGCTGACGGTGGATTCGATCCCCGATAAAGGGCGTTATGTGATATTGCGCAACAATGCCAATCTGAGCACCGGCGGGACGGCCACCGATGTGACCGATGACGTGCATCCTGACATGGCGGCCAGTGCGGTTGCTGCCGCGCAAATGGTGGGGCTCGATATCTGTGGCGTGGACGTGGTGTGTGATTCTGTTTTACGTCCGCTGGATGAGCAGGGTGGCGGTGTCGTCGAAGTGAATGCGGCGCCGGGTTTGCGGATGCATTTGCAACCTTCGTTCGGCAAGGGGCGTGCGGTGGGCGATGCCATCGTCTCGATGATGTTTGAGCCGGGCAATGACGGTCGTATTCCGCTGGTCGCCGTTGCCGGAACCAATGGAAAAACCACCACGGTTCGGCTGATTTCTCATATTTTAGCTTGCCAGGGCTTGCGAGTCGGGATGACGAATTCTGATGGCGTGTATATTCAGGGCAAGCGCATTGACACTGGCGATTGCAGCGGACCTAAGAGCGCACGGAATGTGCTGCTGCATCCTGATGTGGATGCGGCGGTATTCGAGACGGCGCGCGGTGGCGTGCTGCGTGAAGGACTGGCGTTTGACCGCTGCAACGTGGCGGTTGTCACCAATATCGGCATGGGCGATCATCTGGGGCTCAATTACATCAGCACCGTCGAGGATTTGAGTGTCGTCAAACGCGTCGTGGTGCAGAATGTCGCGCTCAGCGGTGTGGCGGTACTCAATGCGGCCGATCCGATGTCCGCTGCGATGGCCGATATCTGTCCGGGTTCTGTGACGTTTTTTGCAAAAGACCGCTCACATCCTGTGATGGCGGCGCATCGCGCACAGGGCAAGCGGGTGGTGTATGTCGAGGGCAATCAGATCGTGGCCTGTGAGAACAAGTTCGAGCAGCGTGTCGAATTGAGTCATATCCCGATTACCCGCAACGGCGTCATCGGTTTTCAGATTGAAAATGCGATGGCGTCGATCGCGGCTGTCTGGTCGCTCGGTATCGACTGGGACACCATACGTCGCGGGCTGGCATCTTTTGTCAACGATGCAGCCACGGCGCCGGGTCGTTTCAACTTTTTTGACTATCGCGGGGCGTCCGTGATTGCCGATTATGGACATAATCCTGACGCGATTCTGGCGCTTATTTCCGCCGTTGAAAATATGCCCGCTAAAAAGCGCATGGTGGTGATCAGCGGAGCGGGCGATCGCCGCGACGAAGATATTCGCCTGCAGACTGAAATATTGGGCGATATTTTTGACGAGGTGATTCTGTATCAGGATCAGTGTCAGCGTGGCCGTGCGGACGGTGAAGTGTTGGGATTGTTAAGAGAAGGGTTGATCAACGCTAAGCGCGCGAAAATCACCGATGAGATTAACGGGGAATTTCTCGCCATCGATACCGCCTTGTCGCGCCTGATGCCAGGGGATTTGTGTCTGATATTGATCGATCAGGTTGATGAGGCCTTAGCTCATATCGAAAAAAGAATCGCACAATCCTGATTGCTCTTTAAAACGGGATAAGGTCTGGTGGCAGACCTTCCCTAGTCTGCCTTTAAAAGTCACGCTATGCTTTCTGCCCTGCATGGTTGGCAGAAATGCCTGTCAATTGCTACCTACCTTAATTTTTGCACGGAACACACATGAGTTTGATCAGGGGAGGGGTTAAGGCCGGCGGGCATGCTGAAAAAATCATCTCGGCGCTCGGCGGCTTTATCGGCATCTTGCTGGTAATGTGGGTCAGTCAGCTTTATTTAGGCTATCAAGGCGCCGCCTTGATCATCGCGTCCATGGGGGCTTCCGCCGTCCTGCTATTTGCTGTCCCTAATGGCCCGTTATCGCAACCCTGGCCATTGCTGGGTGGACATGTGTTCTCTGCGCTGATCGGTGTTTCTTGTGCGCAGCTTATTCCGAATGCGTTGATTGCAGCGCCGCTGGCTGTGGCGCTGGCGATCGCGCTGATGTATTACCTGCGCTGCATTCATCCGCCGGGCGGGGCTACGGCCATGACCGCTGTGATCGGCGGTGCACAAGTGCATGATCTGGGGTTCCAATTCGTGCTCACGCCGGTGTTGCTCAATGCGCTCATCCTGTTGCTTGCCGCCATTGCGGTGAACTATGCTTTCCCGTGGCGTCGCTATCCGGCACGCTGGCAAAAGACCGTTAAGCCAAAGTTAAGCCGTGAAGCTGATACGCAGTTGGGACAGGCTGATTTTAGCTATGCGCTCGACGAACTGGGGACTTATCTTGACGTCAGGGAAGAAGATTTGCTCAGGCTATATAGGCTCGCTTGCAAGCATGCCTGGCAGTTGTCTGACCAGCCGGAAGTGATCGCCGAGGGCTTGTATTACAGCAATGGTGAGACGGGGGATGAGATGTCGGTGCGTCGGGTGACCGAATGTTCAGGCGACGGGCTTGAGGGATACGTCACTTTCAGGGTTGCAGCAGGGGAGGCGGTGGGCGTGGTCAACACAATTTCGCTCGCAGAATTCACTCACTGGCAGCGCTATGAAGTTATTTTTAAAAATGGCGATTGGCACAGAATCAGGCACAGTGCAATCAACAATCCGCATTAAAGGGTGTAGATGAAACTGACTCAATATTCAGATCTGGGTTTGCGGCTGATGATCTATCTGGCGCATCGTTACGGCGAGCCTGTCACCATACAGGAGGCTAGCGAGCGATTTGCCATTTCCAGAAATCACTTGGTGAAAATTTCGCACCAGCTGACCCGATGCGGACTGATTGAAAGTACGCGGGGGCGCAATGGCGGGGTGAGACTGGCGCGCGCGCCGGACGCCATCAATGTTGAACAGATATTGCGGGCAACGGAAGAGAGTTTTGAACTGGTCGAGTGTTTTTCGGTTAACAAGAATCATTGCATAATTTCAGGCTGCTGCCAGTTAAGCGATGTATTGAGTGCAGCGCTTGCGGCCTTTTTTAGTGTGCTGCGACAGAAAACACTCGCTGATCTGGTGGTAAACGGTGACGCACTGGAGCGTTTGCTTCTGCCTCGGCCCGTTAAGATAGCCGTCACGCCCCGGGTGAAGGCTAACTCAGCGACAGGTCATCAATAAGCGTTCTGTAAAGGTATTCGATGGATTTTCTCCCCGTTTTTATGAAGGTCAAAGGGCGTGCCTGTCTGGTTGTTGGCGCCGGCGAGGTGGCGTTTCGCAAGGCGTCGGTCCTGCATAGTGCCGGTGCATCAGTCAGGGTGGTAGCGCCTGAGATATCAGCCGAATTTGCCAGTCTGACGGGGGTTGACTGCCTAGTCGGGCGCTTTGAAAATGCGCATCTTGACGGCGTCGTGTTAGTGATTGCGGCGACCAATGATCGTGCGGTGAACCTTGCGGTCTCGCAACAGGCGAGCCGGTTGAATATTCCGGTGAATGTGGTCGATAGTCCTGAGCTTTGCAGTTTTATCATGCCCTCGATACTGGATCGCTCGCCGCTGGTGGTCGCCTTTTCCAGCGGTGGTGCGTCACCCGTGCTGGCCCGCATGTTGCGCGCGAAGCTAGAGACGATGATACCGGTGCGTTATGGTCATCTGGTTCAATTTTGCGCCCGCATGCGCGACACCGTTAAGGCGCGTATGCCTACTGCGGCCAGTCGGCGCATTTTCTGGGAAAACGCGCTGGAGGGCGTGATCGCGGAAAAGGTGCTGGCAGGCGATGAAGCCGGTGCAAAGGCGCAGTTGATGGCGCATCTGGACGATGCCGATTTGCGGCCGCAGGGTGAGGTCTATCTGGTGGGGGCGGGGCCGGGCGATCCTGATTTATTGACCTTTCGCGCGCTGCGCCTGATGCAAAAAGCGGATGTGGTGGTGCACGACAATCTGGTGTCTTCACAAATTCTGGATATGACGCGTCGCGATGCGACACGCATTTTCGTCGGTAAGCAGCGTGATAATCACACGCTGCCGCAGCAGGAGATCAATGCGCTGCTGGTGAAACTGGCCATGGAGGGACGGCGCGTCGTGCGACTGAAGGGGGGCGATCCGTTTATCTTCGGGCGCGGTGGTGAAGAAATCGAAACGCTCACTGAGCACGGCATACCCTTTCAGGTTGTGCCGGGTATCACAGCTGCATCGGGTGTGTCAGCTTATGCCGGCATTCCGCTTACCCATCGAGATTATGCGCAGTCGGTGATTTTTACCACCGGACACCTCAAGGAAGGTGTGCTTGATCTGGACTGGGAAGCGTTGTGCCGGCCTGCTCAGACCGTCGTGATCTACATGGGGCTCGGTGCGCTGGCCGAGATATGCCGTCAATTGATGGCTCACGGGCTGACCTCCGACTGGCCGGCTGCGGTTGTCATGAATGGCACGCAGCCAGATCAAGTTGTGGTCACCGGCACCTTGCAGACGCTGGCTGACAAGGTGGCTGTCGCGGGTCTTAAATCCCCCAGCCTGATTATCATCGGTGAAGTGGTCAAACTGCGTGACAAACTCTCGTGGTGTTAGGGGATTCTCTTTGAGCTGTTATCAATCACTCACGTGTTTAAAGGGGTAATTGTGACGGATACCGTTATGCCGCTGATGATAGACGATCGCCGTCACGACGATCTTTGTGCCTCGAATCAACAAAGCTGGCGCGTGTTCACTGATACGGTGATGGGCGGCGTGTCATCGGCTGATCTGATTGCGACGGTGAGGGAGGGGGTGAGCTGTTTGAGATTACGCGGTCAGGTGAGTCTTGAGAATAACGGCGGCTTTGTGCAGGCGAGCCTCGATCTCGGTGAGGCGGGCTCGCTTGATGCGAGCGCTTATCGGGGCATCGAGCTTCGGGTGTGCGGCAATGGTGAGATTTACAATCTGCATTTGCGTACCGATGACACACGCATTGTGTGGCAGTCGTACCGTGCCAGTTTTAAGACGACGGAGCATTGGCAAGCAGTCCGTTTAGCCTTCGATGAATTCACACCCCATCGCATTGATACGCAGCTTGATCGCAGCCGCTTGCGCCGACTGGGTATCGTGGCTATCGGTAAAGTGATGCAGGCGGATATTTGTCTTGCCAGTATCCGTTTTTATGCCTGATAGGTTTTTTGGTTTATTTTAAAATAACTAAATTTATTCAATAGGTTAGATATGAATATTCTGATGACGGGCGGGACGGGGCTGATCGGTCGCGCGCTGTGTAAAGCGTTACTGGCTGAGGGCCATCAGCTCACGGTCCTCAGCCGACAGCCTGCAACGGTGCCTGTGATTTGCGGCGACGCGGTACAGGCCCTGTCGAGTCTGGATGAGTGGCGCTCAACGCAGCATTTTGATGCAGTGATCAATCTGGCGGGTGCGCCGATCGCTGATGCCGCCTGGCGTGAAGCGCGCAAACAGGTGTTGCGTGGCAGTCGCATCGGTCTGACCGAAAAGCTGGTGCAACGCATCGCTTGTGCCGCGCATAAACCGACTGTGCTGTTGAGTGGTTCGGCCGTTGGTTACTATGGCAACCGCCCGGATGTCGAATTGGACGAGCAGTCGGCGGCAGGAGCTGATTTTGCTGCACGCCTCTGTGCAGACTGGGAAAATGCCGCGCTGCAAGTAGAGGGCGTGCGGGTATGTCTGCTGCGCACGGGCCTCGTGTTAAGCGCTCAGGGCGGGCTGCTGGGGCGGATGCTATTGCCTTTTAAACTTGCGATGGGTGCGCGTTTGGGTAATGGGCGGCAAGGCATGAGCTGGGTGCATATCGATGATTACGTGGCGATGGTGTTGCGTCTGTTGCACGACGAGCAATTGAGCGGGCCTTTTAATATGACAGCGCCGCATCCGGTGAGTAATGCAGAATTCACTCGGCAACTGGCGCAGGCCATCGGACGTCCTGCGATGTTCGTTATGCCCGGCTGTTTTCTCCGCTGGCTAATGGGGGAGCGTGCGGTGCTGCTGCTGGAGGGGCAGCGGGTGTTGCCCGTCAGGATGCAGGCGGCAGGATTTAAATTCAGTTATCCGGATCTCACGGGTGCATTGAGCGCCGTGCTGGCGGCAAGTAAGCGCTGAGTTATCTTGTGCACGCAGGGGGTTTTTTTCAGCCATTTATTATTTTTCTGCCCGGCCATCCGGCTGTGTTTCTTGGAATATTTCTCTCCCAACTATAGAATAACTCACAGCGGAAAATGGATTATCTGAGGTAAAATAGCCCGGATGGTCTTTTAGGTTGTTTAAGTTAAGGTGATGCACAATGAGTTCATTTATAAAGTCATGCCGTTGGATCTTGGTTTTCTGTGTATTGGCTTCCTCAGCGGTTCAGGCGCAAGAAATTTTCCGGCTGGGAATAGCGCCGCATACCAGTGCTCGGGTGATTTTGGAAATGTACCAGCCGTTACGGGAACATCTTGAAAAGACATTGGGTATGCCGGTAGAAGTGGTGACCGCGCCCGATTTCACGGAATTTGCCCGGCGCATGTTGCATCAAGATTATGATCTTGCGGTGACCACCGGTCATCAAGCTCGCCTGGCAGAAATCGATGCAAATTACCTCCCTTTACTCACTTATAGCGCGGAATTTAAGGCCGTGGCGCTGGTTGCCGGAAAAGGGCCGATCAAAACCGCCGCTGACCTGAAAGATAAAACGATTCTGGGATTATCTCCTACCTCGCTCGTCACCCTGTGGGGGCAGCATTGGATGCGGAAAAATGGCTTGAATCAACCGATACGTTACGTGAGTGCTTCAGATAGCGTGGCCAATATTGTGTTGGATGGTCAGGCCGCAGCCGGATTTACCTCGATGGCTAATTACCAGAGTTTGACGCCTGACGTGCAGGCGCAGCTGCGTTTGCTGGTTTCCAGTGAGCCGATGGCCGGTCGTGTTTACGTGCTCAATAGTAGTCAGCTAGCCCGCAAGGCGACCCTTGAGGCGGCCTTGCAAAGCTTTGCGCAATCAGAAGAAGGCCGAGCTTACTTTGCCAAATACAAACTTAAAGGTTACCGCAAGCTCTTGCCCAAAGAGCTTAATGCGATGGACCCGTTTGCGGCGGAAACCAGACAAAGTCTAAAATGAGGTTGCCCTTTAATTCGGTACGCGGCCGCCTCTTGCTGGTGGCCCTGGTCGTTGAAGCGATCATGCTGACGGTGCTGGTATCGAACAGTATGCGTTTGATGCACGACTATATGTCACAACAATTGCAACAGCAAGCCACGCAGATCATCCCGATTTTGACGGCGGCGCTGGTGGCACCCCTGGCTCAGAGTGACTATGCCACGGTGCGTTCGGTATTGAGTGAAAGCCAGCGCAGTCAAGGTATCCGGTATTTGGTGGTTACTAATATGGCCGGCCATCGCATTGCCAGCAGTGGATGGCCTGAGAATCAACCCTTGCCAGAGCCTGATGCCGATATTTTAAAAATAAAAGGCTTGGATGTTGCTAATTACAACGTCGTTAAACCGATCAATATGTTCGGGCAGCAACTGGGTACCCTGCACTTCGGTCTTGATTTAACCCATATTTTTGTCGCCCAAAATACCTTGCTCACTCAAGGGGTGGTCATTGCCGCCGGGGAATTGCTGCTGTCGTTTATTGTGCTGACGGCGCTGGTCTGGTGGATGACACGTCAGTTGGCCGATTTAACGCGCGCCAGCCATCAAGTCGCCGAGGGTAATTACAATCCGCTACCTGTAAAAGAGGGGGATGACGAGTTGGGTCGATTGGCGGCCGCTTTCAACGCCATGTCGCGCAAGGTTAATGAGCGTATGGGAGAGTTAATCGAAGCCCGCGCCGAGGCTGAGTCTGCCAATAAATCCAAGAGCGAATTTCTGGCCAATATGAGCCACGAAATTCGTACGCCCATGAACGGTATCATCGGCATTACCGAATTGACACTGGACACAGAGCTGACGCATGAGCAGCGAGAGTATTTGACGATGGTTCAGTCTTCAGCTGATTCGTTGTTGTATATCATCAATGACATTCTCGACTTTTCCAAGATTGAATCGGGGAAGCTCGATATCGAAACCATTGAGTTTTCCTTGGAGCGTATGCTGCGCGACACCACCAAATCTTTGGCGGCAAGAGCGCACCAGAAAAATTTGGAATTATTGCTGCATGTTGCAACCGATGTGCCAGACAGATTGCTGGGAGATCCCGGCCGCTTGCGTCAGGTGATAGTCAATCTGATGGGAAACGCAATCAAGTTCACCGAGTCCGGCGAAATTGAAATCACTGTGCAAATACTCCCTCCAACACCCGCGTCACAAGTTAACTTGATATTTAGCGTGCGAGATACCGGTATTGGCATCCCACAGGATAAATTCCACGCTATTTTCGATTCGTTTTCCCAGGCCGATTCTTCTACAACACGCAAATACGGCGGCACAGGATTGGGATTGACGATCTCAGCGCAATTGATCGAGTTGATGGGCGGTCAAATCTGGCTGGAAAGTCAGGTTGGCAGGGGGAGCACTTTTCATTTCTCACTCAGTATGGGCATGACATCGAGTGATCCTCTGCTAAGCTACCAGTCTACCGGCAGTATCGCAGAACTGTCTGTGCTGGTGGTTGATGACAATGCAAGCAACCGCAAGTTGCTGGACGAAATGCTTTTGAATTGGAAAATGCGTCCTACGTTGGTGCACAGCGCAGAAGAAGCACAGGCCGAATTGGCGCGCTCGATCCAGATAGGAAAACCCTATGCCCTTGCTATTCTGGATGCACAGATGCCCGGCATGAACGGTTTTGAGTTGGCAGGCTGGATGCGTGAACACCCCGGATCTCCGACCGAAATGGTCATGATGCTGACATCGGAAGGTCAGTCGGAGCAAGCTGCGCTTTGTCGTGAATTGGGTATTGAGAGCTATCTGGTAAAACCGGTATCGCAATCAGAGTTGCTCGATGCGATCATGACGGCGCTGGGGACGCCACAGCAGGCCGCGCCGCTTATGCCCCGTCCGTTGTTGCGTCAATCCACACATCAGCTGGACCTGCTTCTGGCTGAAGATAATGTCGTTAACCAGATATTAGCAACCCGCTTGTTGAATAAGCTCGGCCACCAGGTTACCGTGGCGAACAATGGCAAAGTAGCGGTTGCCGAGTGGCAGAAGGGGGATTTTGATGCAATTTTGATGGACGTGGATATGCCGGAAATGAATGGATACGACGCGACTGAACGTATCCGAGAACTCGAAAAAGAGACCGGAGGGCATATCACTATCTTGGCGATGACCGCTCACGCCATGCAGGGGGCGCGTGAAGAATGTCTGCGTCACGGAATGGACGGCTATTTGACTAAACCGATTAACACCGAGAAGCTTTTGAACGAGTTGGCGTGTCTGTCATCCAAAATTGAGTCTGCTGCCCAAGTTGCGCCACCCCGACCAACCGTTGACGTGGTCGACATGGAAAAAACATTAAATAATATCGATGGTGATCATGAATTATTGAATGAGCTGGTGCAACTCTTTTTGGAAGATGCGCCTTTGCAGTTGACTATCTTAAAAGAGAGTCTACAAAACGGTGAGATCGATCTGGTGCGGCGCAGTGCACATACGATAAAAGGGATGGTCAGCATTTTCTCGGCAGAGCCTGCCAGAATGGCAGCCGAATATGTTGAGCAAGCGGCAGGGCAAGACGTCTGCATGGCAGCGGTTCATGAGCTAGAGCTTGCCATGCTGGATTTAATCTCATTCCTCAACACGTATCGTTCGTAGGGCGAATAGATAAGTTACTCCCCCAGATGTTGGCGCCTGATGTAGTGGCAGGTATAGCCGCCGGGGTGCTTGATCAGATATTGCTGGTGGTATTCCTCGGCCCGATAAAACTCGCGGAACGGCACAACTTCGGTGACGATTTTGCTTTTTAATTCGCCTGAAGTCTCGGCGGTTTTGATGACCTCTATCGCAGTATGGTGTTGTGCCTCATCCAGATAAAAAATGGCCGAGCGGTACTGGCTACCGATGTCATTTCCCTGCTGGTTGCGCGTGGTCGGGTTGTGCATACGGAAAAACTCAAACACAAGGTGCCGGTAGCTGAGTTTTTCGGGGTTAAATACAATTTTGAGCGATTCGGCATGCCCGGTTTGCCCGGTTTTCACCTGTTCATACACGGCATCAGGTGTTGTGCCGCCGGTATAGCCGACCTCGGTCGCGATAACCCCCGGAATTTGCCGGACCAGATCGGCCAGTCCCCAGAAGCATCCGCCGGCAAGATAGGCTGTTTGTGTCGTGTCAGTCATGGCAAATCCAGTCAGGGGTAGCAGGGTGGCAAGCATAAAAATGATCCGTTTCATCTTGAATGCTCCAAAAATTCTTTAGCGCCGCTCTTTTTTCATCGCCTGCGCAGCTTCACGTTTTGAATCTTTTTCTTTTTCGGTAGCGCGCTTGTGGCTTAGCTATTTATATTTTTCATAAGTTTCGCCGAAAGCGCGCTACTAGCGCCGCTCTTTTTTCATGGCCTGCGCAGCTTCACGTTTAGAATCTTTTTCTTTTTCCGTGGCGCGCTTGTCATGGAGCTTTTTGCCCTTGGCAAGGCCGATGGCAAGTTTAACGCGCCCGCCCTTGTAATGCATGTCCAGCGGCATCACGGTGTAACCTGCGCGCTGCACCTTGATCAGAATTTTTGAAATTTCCGCCGAATGCAGCAGCAGTTTTCGGGTGCGCACCGGATCCGGGTGTATGTGTGTGGAGGCATTGAGCAACGGACTGATATGCGAGCCGAACAGGTACAGCGCGCCGTCCTTCGCCGTGACGTAGGCTTCTTTTAGTTGGGCGCGCCCGGCACGAATGGCCTTGACCTCCCAACCCTCCAGCATCAGGCCGGCTTCGAATTTATCTTCGACGAAATACTCGTGAAACGCTTTTTTATTCTGAATAATGCTCATGATAGGTGAATTTTGCTGTGTGTTCGGCTATTCTACCAGCCTTTGGAATTGTATCTAGATTGCTAATGGCGACGGTTGAGAAAACAGTATTGGTAGCACACAGTGCGGAACAGATGTTTCAGCTGGTGGATTGTGTTGAAGATTACCCAGCTTTTCTGCCCTGGTGCGGCGGATCGAGCGTGGTGGATAAGTCGGATAATGTCGTTCACGCCACGGTGCATATTAATTATCATCATATAAAACAAAGCTTTACAACAGAAAATAACCGCACGCCGCACAGTCAGATCGACATCACCTTACAGGACGGGCCGTTCCGGCATTTGGACGGCTGCTGGCGATTTATTCCGCTTAGCGATTCTGCCTGTAAAATAGAATTCCGTCTGCATTACGAGTTTTCCAGTAAATTGCTGGAAAAGCTGGTCGGACCGGTGTTCCATTACATCGCCAACAGCTTCGTGGATGCGTTTATTCACCGGGCTGAGAAAGTTTATCTGAACACATGACTGACAAAATTAACATCGAAGTAGTGTATGCCCTGCCAGACGAGCAGACGCTGCTCAAAAAAGCGGTGCCGGCCGGTTCCACGGTGATTGAGGGTATACAGGCTAGTGGACTGCTGGAAAAGTATCCGGAGCTGGATCTGGCTGCTCACAAGCTGGGCATTTTCGGCAAGCTGACGAAAGCCGACGCGGTGCTGCGTGAAATGGATCGCATCGAGATTTATCGCCCGCTGATCGCTGATCCTAAAGAAGTGCGTCGTCGCCGTGCCGAAGAAGGCAAGGTCATGAAAAAAGGCGGTGGTGACGCGTGAGTACCTCTGCTAAGAGCTTGAGGTGTTTGAGTGCTTGATTACGACCTGCATTGCCATTCCAATATTTCTGACGGGACCTTGACGCCGACTGAAGTGGTGGATCGTGCGTTCGGGCGCGGAGTCAAAATGCTGGCGCTGACCGATCACGATGATACGGCGGGTCTGGATGAGGCGCGTGCGGCGGCAACCGGGCACGGCATGACGTTTGTCAACGGCGTGGAGATTTCGGTGACCTGGCGCAAGCACACCTTGCATATCGTGGGGCTTGCGATTGATCCCGCTTTTCCTCCTTTGCAGGAAGGGCTGCGCTGCGTGCGCAGCGGACGGGGCGAGCGTGCCCGTAAAATGGGTGATGAACTGGCACGCGCGGGCATCGGCGGCGTTTATCATGGTGCACTTAAATTTGCCAGTAACCCGAACATGATAGGCCGTACGCACTTTGCCCGTTATCTGGTCGAGGCGGGGCATTGCAAGGATGTTAAAAGCGTGTTCAACCGTTACCTTGCGACCGGAAAACCCGGTTACGTGCCGCATCAATGGGCTGAACTTGGCGATGCGATTGCATGGATTAAGGGCAGCGGCGGCATTGCGGTGCTCGCGCACCCGGGGCGCTATATGGTGGGTCGTCACAGCATGGGACGTCAAACCATGCACACGCTGCTCACCGAGTTTGCGCAGCTTGGCGGCGCGGCGCTCGAAGTCGTCACCGGCAGCCATACGCCCGAGCAATATGCTGAATTTTCACGGTATGCCGATGAATTCAAATTGATGTCTTCATGCGGTTCCGATTTTCACGGGCCGGCTGAGAGCTATCGCGATCTGGGGCGCTTGCCTGATCTGCCGATGATCTGCCGTCCGGTCTGGGAAGCATTCCCATCATTTTAATGGACACGACTATGTCACAGTTTTTTACCATCTATCCAAACAACATCAACATGCGCCTGATCAAGCAGGCCGTGTCGATACTTAAAGGCGGCGGTATCGTGGTGTATCCGACCGATTCCTGTTACGCCTTGGGCTGTCTGCTGGATGATAAGAATGCGGTGAGTCGCATACGCGAGATTCGCCAATTGGATGATGAGCATTACCTGACGCTGATGTGTCGGGATTTGTCGGAAATTTCCAACTATGCCCGGGTGGATAACGCGCAATTTAGGCTACTCAAAGCCTATACGCCGGGGAGCTACACCTTTATTCTGGAAGCGACCCGCGAGGTGCCCAAGCGGCTGCAACATCCGAAACGCAGCACCATCGGTATTCGCATCCCGGATCATCCGGTGGCGCTGGCCTTGCTCGAAGAGTTGGGCGAGCCGATGTCCAGTTCCACATTGATTTTGCCCGATGAAGTCTGGCCGCTCAATGATGCCAATGTGATACGCGAATTGCTGGAAAAGAAGGTGGATGCCGTGATCGACGGCGGTGCGGCGGGGGTGGATTTCACCACGGTGATTGATCTGACCGGCGAGCATCCTGTGCTGTTGCGGCAGGGGATAGGCGACATCACGCCGTTTGGAATTTCCCAATGATGCCACTTGATCAGTTAGTTCAGACGATCTCGCTGGCCGCGATCCCGATTTTATTCGCGATCACGCTGCACGAAGCGGCACACGGCTATGCGGCGCGTCACTTTGGCGATAATACCGCCTATTTGCAGGGGCGTATCAGTTTAAATCCGCTGCGCCATATTGATCCGGTCGGTACGGTGCTCTTGCCGCTGTTGACGCTAGTGCTGGGCGGTGTGTTGTTTGGCTGGGCCAAACCCGTGCCGGTAAATTTTGGCGCGCTGCGCAATCCGAAAAAAGACATGCTGTGGGTCGCGCTCGCAGGTCCTCTATCGAATCTGGTCATGGCCGTCGGTTGGGCGCTGCTCTTTAAGTTTTCAGCGGCATTCCCTGATCATTATTTTGCCGAACCGCTGATGGGCATGGCCGGGATCGGCATCAAGATCAATGTCGTGCTGCTGGTGTTGAATTTGCTGCCACTCCCGCCGCTCGATGGCGGGCGCGTAGCGGTCAGCCTGCTGCCGCATCGTGAGGCGTATCAGCTGAGCCGGATTGAGCCATATGGCATGTTCATCCTGATTTTTATGGCAATGACGCCGGTGCTGAGCTGGGTGCTGTTTCCCCTGGTCAAGTTTGTTGAGAATCTTCTTTTTATTATGGTTGGAATTTAAATGTTTGCTGATCGCATCGTATCGGGAATGCGTCCCACGGGGAGTTTGCATCTGGGGCATTATCATGGCGTGTTAAAAAACTGGGTCAAAATGCAGCATGAGTTTGAATGCCTGTTCTTTGTCGCAGACTGGCATGCGCTGACGACGCATTATGAATCGCCGCAAGTCATTGAGCAGAGCGTCTGGGATATGGTGGTCGACTGGCTGGCGGCCGGTATTGATCCGGCTCACGCCACCTTGTTCATTCAGTCTAAAGTGCCGGAGCATGCTGAGTTGCATCTGTTGTTGTCGATGATCACCCCGTTAGGCTGGCTCGAACGTATGCCGACCTATAAGGATCAGCAATTGCATCTGGCTGACAAGGATCTCTCAACCTATGGCTTTCTGGGCTATCCGTTGTTGATGAGCTCCGACATCTTGATTTACCGCGCCACGCAAGTGCCGGTCGGTGAAGATCAGGTGCCGCATGTCGAATTCACTCGCGAAATGGCGCGCCGCTTTAATCATTTGTACGGGCGCGATCCGGGCTTTGCCGAAAAGGCCGAATCAGCCATCAAAAAACTGGGCAGCAAGAAGGCGCGTCTTTATAACGAGCTGCGCAATCGTTTTCAGGAAAAGGGCGACGGTGAAGCGCTTGAATCAGCAAAAGCGCTGCTCGATGAGCAACAGAGTCTGAGTCTGGGCGATCGCGAACGTCTGTTTGGTTATCTCGAGGGCGGCGGCAAGATGATTTTGTCAGAGCCTCAGGCGATGCTGACAGTTGCGTCGAAAATGCCGGGGCTGGACGGGCGGAAAATGTCCAAGTCCTACAACAACACGATCACCTTGCGCGAAGACGAGGCAACGGTTGCCAAGAAAATTCGCACCATGCCGACGGATCCGGCCCGCGCGCGGCGCACCGACCCGGGTGATCCGGAAAAATGTCCGGTCTGGCAATTGCATCAGGTCTATTCCAGCGAGCAAACGAAACAGGGTGTGATTCAAGGTTGTAAAAGCGCCGGCATCGGTTGCATCGAATGCAAGCAGCCGGTGATTGATGCGGTGCTTTTAGAGCAACGCCCGATGAGGGAACGTGCGCAGCTCTATCTGGATGATCCGTCTCTGGTGCGCAATATCATCGCAGACGGCAATGAAAAAGCACGCAAACTGGCCGGTGAAACGTTGCGCGACGTGCGCGAGGCGATGGGGCTCAGTTACTCCTGATCCATGATTGAAGTTCAAATCCTGCCGGTAGCACGTCTGCATGGCGAGCCGATGTTGCAGATGCCGCTGGATTTGTACATTCCGCCTGATGCTCTGGAGCTGGTGCTGGAAAATTTCCAGGGGCCGCTGGATTTACTGCTGTATTTGATACGAAAGCATAATTTAGATGTGCTGGACATTCCGATGGCGGAATTGACCCGGCAATATTTAAGTTATATCGAATTGCTCAAGCAGCACAAGCTGGAACTGGCTGCCGAATATTTGCTGATGGCGGCGGTGCTGATCGAAATCAAGTCGCGTCTCTTGCTGCCGAAATCCGTCAGAGTCTCCGACGAAGAGGCGGAAGATCCCCGTGTTGAACTGATGCGTCGCCTCAAAGAATACGAGCAAATGAAACTGGCCGCGCAAAAACTCAATGAGTTGCCGCAGGCGGGGCGGGATTTTGAGGTGGTCGCGGTGCTCATCGAGAGGACGGTGGAAGCGTCTCAGCCGGGAATTAGTGTTGAGGATCTGAAATTGGCATGGATGGGGTTGCTGGCACGCGCCAGAGTCAATACGCATCACACCGTTCGCCGCGAACAGCTCTCCGTCAGAGAACAAATGGCGCATATTTTACGCTGCCTGAAAGGGGGCGAGTATATCGCCTTTGACAGCTTGTTCGATCTGTCCGACGGGCGCGCTAGGCTCGTGGTCACGTTTATCGCCATGCTGGAGCTTGCTAAGGAATATTTGATTGAAATTCAGCAGGTTGCAACGTTTGGAGTCATCTATGTCCGCAGATATCAAGCCTGAAAATAAACCTGTCAAAAATATCCAGAGCGAACAAGGCGCATTATCTTTGAAACTCATCATCGAAACGGCGCTTTTGACCAGCGCTGAACCGTTGCCCTTGAGTGAACTGAAACTGCTGGCCGATGAAACGCTCAACAATACTCAGCTCGAGGCGATTTTAGCCGAGTTGGCGCAGGACTGGCAGGGGCGCGGCGTTGAGTTGACCCGGGTCGCCAGTGGCTGGCGTTTTCGCGCCCGGCCTTCGATGCAGGTCTATCTGGATAGGCTCAATCCGCAAAAGCCGCCGCGCTATTCGCGTGCCGTGCTCGAAACGCTGGCGATCATTGCTTATCACCAGCCGGTGACGCGCGGCGACATCGAGGAGATACGCGGGGTGTCGGTCGCCTCGGCGATCTTAAAAACGCTGGAGGCGCGCGACTGGATCGAAGTGGTGGGCACACGCGACACGCCGGGCCGCCCGGAATTATTTGCCTCAACCCGACAGTTGCTGGACGACTTGAATTTGCGCACGGTGCAGGACTTGCCCTCACTGCTGGAAATGGGCGCGATGCTGGAGCAAGATGCCGGCAGATAATGTGCTGATTTTATTGACATGAATGAGGTATCGGCGTAATTTGATACGAAATTCTCGTTGCTTTACGAGAGGGCGCAGTTACCGGGCGTGCAATCATGGAAATTTCTGCTGTCACATCGTCACCCAATCCGGTCAATAGCATTTTCGCGACCACCAGTACGCAGCGGGTTGCGTTTTCAATCGTCACTCCCGTTGCGACAAGTTCGACCAGCGTCGATATCTCAGCGCTCGGCCAGTTGCTATCTGCCACGTCGATTCTGAATCAAACACTTGCAGCAAGCGATTCAACGGCTAGTTTTGGCACGGTGGTTGCTGTCACGCAGCAGCTTGTCGATGCCTTTAATACTTTTTTGCAAAGCCAGCAAACTACCTCAGGCATCTCCATCGGTAGCTTGTTTGAGCAGATGCTCAGCGCCTCGGGAACCACCGGCGCGGGGGAATCAATTTTAAGTAGTCTGTCGGGTGTGGGCGTTAATTTTCAAGCTGCGACCAGTCAGGATGTGCCAGCACAGATGACGATTGATTTTCAGCAGCTGCAAGCCGCTTACACGACCGATCAGGCGGGGACTGTCGCAACCTTGCTTGCCGTGAGTCAGTCTATCGGGCAGTTTGCCGCACAGCTGGCGGGTGCAGTCGCACAGGCGGATATGCTGACTCAACTGGGTACCTTACAGGCTGAGGCGATCAACGCGGCCGGAGCTGTTTCGAGTTCGGCAGGAACGAATACAACCGTTTTCGGTGCTGCGGTGTCGAGTAAGGCAGGAACAGAGGCGTCAGGTACAACAGCGTCAGGTACAACAGCGTCAGGCACAACGGCGTCAGGCACAACGGCGTCAGGCACAACGGCGTCAGGCACCACAGTGTCAGGCACCACAGTGTCAGGCACCACAGTGTCAGGTACCACGGCGTCAGGTACCACGGCGTCAGGTACCACGGCGTCAGGCACCACAGTGTCAGGCACCACAGTGTCAGGTACCACGGCGTCGGGTACCACGGCGTCGGGTACCACAGTGTCAGCTACAACGGTATCTGGCACGGCGGGAACTGTTATTGGCACGCCGATTTCAGGCACGCCGGGTGCAACCGTTTCGGCTAGTGTAGAGGCGGGCCCCCCTGTTTTGAGTGCTGCTGTTCCCGGCACAGTGGCAACGGCTACAAGCGCAACGATTGATACCGCGCTCACTGCCGGGGTGACAGCGGTACCTGTTGCGCTGACTTTGCCAACCCTAGCCGAGTCGTCCGGCCTGTTGCTGAATCCATCAATCGCCTTGCCTGCAACACAGAACGCAGTAATTCAGGCATCCGTGGCGAACATTGCACGTTCTTCCACCTTGATCAACCCGTTGATCGATTCGAGCAATCCGGCCATTGCCGCCGCCATCGCGGCTTATCACATGGTCGATGGTATTTTTGATACGACCTGGCCGCACGATGGGGGTGCTCCACCCCCTATCAATTTCAGTGAAATTCGTGCCATAGCCGGAATTGGGCGTATCAAACTCGATTTAACCGCCTAAGAATTTCACTACTTTTTCCGTCTTAAAATGGGGTTGATCGTGTATGATGTCGCTCGAGATTCTCTGAATCTCCTGGCAAGCGAGATTACTTTCAGGCGGCTCTCAGCGCCGAACGAACCCAATAAATTCAGGGATTTTATGCTTCACACTCGTAAAGTATTAGCGACGCTGTTATCTTGTTTATTTTCACAAACCCTTTACGCGGCAGACGCGGCCAGTGAAACTGACTATTTTCAGGATTTTCCGGTGGTATTGAGTGCCTCCCGCTTGTCGCAACCCTTGTCTGAAGCGCCCAATGCGATGACGGTGATTGATCGTAAAATGATCAAGGCGTCTGGATTCAGAAGTATCCCTGATTTATTCAAGCTGGTGCCCGGCATGTATGTCAGCTACTACAAAGGCAGCCAGGCCATCGTGTCTTATCACGGCTCGTCAGACCAATATGCCCGGCGCATGCAGGTGTTGATCGACGGTCGCAGTGTCTATATGCCGCCGGCCAGCACGGTGGATTGGGCTAATTTGCCGATCACTATCGATGATATCGAACGCATCGAAGTGATCCGCGGGCCGGCCGCCGCATCGCATGGCGCGAATTCAACGCAGGGCGTGATCAGTATCACCACGCGCGACGCAGGTGCGATTCACGGCCGTCAGCTCTCTATTACGCGCGGCGAAAAAGGCATCAATGATGTCGCCGCACGTTACGGCCATCAAGGTGAGACGCTCGATTACCGTCTGACCATGGCGTACAGCGCGGACAACGGTTACGACAATCTGACTGCACCGCCTAATAATATGACGCCAGCTCTGGCTGCGGCAGGCGGTTTGCTTAATAACAGCAATGACAGCAATCAGGCACGCATGCTCAATTACCGTGCGGATTACCATCCCAATGGCGTTGATCGCTTCGATATTCAATTCGGTTTTAATCGCGATGTGCAGACGGCCGGTTGGACTGACAGTTTTGGGAATCCTAATCATGACCTGATCTCCAACTCAAACTTTGCCCAGCTAGGCTGGATACGAGCGCTCGACAATAACGATGAGTTCAGTGTGCGCTACTCTCATATGGGGCAGCAGCAATCTGAATTTTTTACAGTGATGGCACCGTCGAATAACACCACTCAGACAAAACGCGATGAAATCGAGTTGCAGCACACAGTGCATCTGACGGAATCGAATCGTCTGGTGTATGGTGCAGCCTGGCGGCGTGATCAGGTGTCGGGGCAAGGTGATGCGCAGGCATTATTGCTTTATGGTGCGTCGCCAATTTATTCGTCCTCATTAAGCACCAATGAGTATCGATTTTTTGCTCACGACGAATGGCGTATTACACAGCAACTGCTGCTCAATACCGGTGCGATGCTCGAACGCGATGGGCTGGGGCATGAGAATTTGTCGCCGCGTGTAGCCGTCAATTACCATGTCACTCCGCAACACACGGTGCGTATGGGCGCGTCTGTCGCCTACCGCACCCCTGCGCTTGCAGAATTACACTACAGACTACTCAATCCCGGTGTTTTGCTGGTGCCGAATCAAACCATTACTTCGCCGGGGTTGATTCCTGAAAAAATGCTCTCGCGGGAAATCGGTTATTTGGGAGAGTTTCCGACGCTGGCGACGTCGCTCGATTTACGGGTGTTCAATGACCAGTTAGGGCAGGGAATCTATCTGGGAGCGACGCAATTTGAAAACGGATATACTGCGGCCTATAAGGGGATCGAGGCGACCGTCAAACATGCAATGGGTGATAACAGTGATCTGACGGTCAATTTTGCACACGAACTGGCGCGCAGTAATGCGGTAGCAGTAGCACTTAGTGGTGTCGGGGATGTACAGGCTACCAGTACGCCGCTCAACAGCGCGAGTCTGTTGTATACACGGCGTTTTTCACACGATGTGAATTTTAGTACTGCTTACTATTATCAGGACGCCTTGCAGCCGTATATGCGCAATACGGTTGATCATCAACCAATGCAGCGCCGCACCGATATGCGTCTGGCAAAAGTCTTTAATCAAGGCGGTGGTGTCAACGGGGAACTGGCTCTCGTGCTGCAAAATGTGTTCGATATCAAGTACTCGGAATATGTCGCCAATAACGTGTTTAACCGCCGCAGCTATGTCACGCTGACGCTGAACTGGTAAATTACATGTCTACAATAAAACCTCCCGTCACGCCGCCTTATCTCACCGATGAGGAAATGGATGAACTAGGTGATTTCTTGATTTCCGATGCGACTTCGGATGAGACCATGATGCTCGATCGTCTGGATGGTTTTTTGACTGCACTCGCCAGTGGCCCCTTCATACCGGCAAATAATGTCTGGCTGCCGCAAGTCTGGGGCCCCACGCTGCAGGATGAACCGACCTTCGTAAGTGATGCGCAGAGGGAGCGGATCACCTCGCTGATCATGAAAAACCGCAGCAGTATTGTGCTGCGTCTGAGGGAGAGTCTGGATACGTTTGATCCGGTCTTCGACAGTGCGGTCTATCCTGACAGCGAGCGCGAATTTGTCGATGGTGAAATGTGGGCTTACGGTTACATGACGGGCATCCATTTACAGCGCGAGGCGTGGCAGCGGTTTTTTGATGACGCGCAAAGTGCCGAAGTGCTGCACCCGATTTATCTGCTGGGAACGGAAGAGTTAGCCCAGGACGCCGAAGCAAAGGTTGAAACGCCCGAACAGCGCGAAGCCTTATCCATGCAAATTCCTGAAAGTATCGCGGCCATCTACCGATTCTGGCAACCGTATCGCGTGGCAACCTCTGTTCCTGTCAGCCATTTTCAACGCGAACAACCTAAAATTGGCCGCAATGAAAAGTGCCCTTGCGGCAGCGGGAGAAAATTCAAAAAATGTTGCGGTGTCAGCTGCGAACCTGAATAACTCGATGCGTCCAGATTGCCTGTAGTTAACCGTTATCGCCGGGAGAAACTATTTTGCGCCGATTATTTTTATCTTTGTTGCTGGCAGGTGCTGCGCAGGCAGATGAAATTGCTGCCCCGCCGCCCGTCGCGGCACAGCGTGCTCAAATTGCGGCAAATCTTCCCGCACCCGCATCCTTGTTCGAAGCAGATACCTTGCGCAAACAACGTGCGCCGCTGGAAATAGCGCTGTTGCGCGCGATGGTTCGCGACTCGAAGGTGGAAAAGGGGTTTTTTAACAGCCTTTTTTCATCCAAGGTCAATCAGTCGGATATCGATTTGCTGACGGAGATGGATAGTTTCATCGATCGATTTTCAGAGCTTGCCGAGACGGCTGAAATTTATCAGTTGAAGTCGCAAATTAATTTGCGCATGAATGCCTATCCTCAGGCCGCCATTAACGGGTTGATGCTGCAGGCAGCCTACCCTGATTCTCCTTTTGTTCTCGAGGCTCAAAAGGAATTGCATGCACTCTCCGATGACAAACTGAAAAAACATGAGTTGATACTCAAAGTGATGAGCGACACGGCAAAGTCACTCAGCGGCGATCAGGAGCAGCGGGTCGCGACCTATCTGATTTTTTTGGGCAGTTTGCGCGAAGCGGATTTCGCCGCAGCGATTGCCGCTGAATGTGCGTTGTTTTTGGCGCGCAATCAGACTTTTCTCGATGAAGATAAGATCGAACATGCGCTGGCGCATCAGAAGATGTTGTACAGCCATGAAATGGCCGTCTTTCATTTTAAAAAATTGCTGGCACTCTATCCGGCAAGCCCTCTTCGGGCTGACAGCCAGTTATCTGTCGGGCTCATCGAGCGGGAAGCGCTGAAACGTTATGCGGAAGCCGTCGCGAGTTTTAAAACGGTGATAGCGGATTATCCCGACTCGGACGAAGCGCGGCAGGCTCATGAGTCGCTCGCGAACACCTATGATGAAAATTTGCGCGATGATGTCAATGCGATCGCGGCCTATGAAGCGATTGCCGCCCGCTACAAAAATGACGCCGTGGTGCTGCGCGGCTTGCAGTCGCTCGCGCGCCTTTATCAGGACAAGACGCATCAGCCGGCCCTAGCTTTAGCAACCTACCGGCGCGTGTATGATATTTTCAAAGGTCGCGAGGGATTGGCCGCACTGGTTAAGGCGCAAAAGATCGCGGTCAGTCATTTGAGTGATTGGAATCAAGCCATTGAGATCAACGAACTGATCATGCGCGCGTACCCTGATAGCGATGAAGCGGTCACGGCACTGTACGGCAATGGCGTCATGTATGAAGAAAACAAGAAAGAGATTGAGCACGCCACGCGGCTCTATCAGGATCTGATCAACCGTTTCCCACAGCATGAACTGAGCAAGGAATCAAGGCGGCGTGTCAGTGCGTTGACGCAAAAAAAGTAATGTATTGCTCCGGTTGCCGTGTTGTCGGATATTAAATGGGCGTCACTAAACCGTCCCAGAACGATACGTCCGGATTTATCAGCAATCTGCGGGTGAATTCAAGTGCCGCTGCCAGATTGCCAAGCGACTCACTTGTGGGGGCTTCGCCCAATTCAAAGGCGTGGCCGCGTACGCACAAGATGAATGACGGAGGGGACGCTTCGTTGTAAAACTGCCGGTAGACTTTGAGCAGCGCTTCGGGCACCAGTGCGTGGCTATAGAGTACCGCCTCATTATTTTCACGCGCACGGCTAAAACGGAAGGGTGCTGGTGTATTCATACCCGCATCGATAAATAGCACGATTTTCCGGTCCTTCATATCCATCGCGTGTTCGATCTGCAGCTGAAAGTCTTCCAGCCGTTCGATGCATTCATCTTCCTGCAGTTGACGCAACAGCAGGGGGCCCAAGGCATCATCGCCGCGCGACTCGTTGCCGATGGCGAAAATCAGAACGGGTGCGGTCATTATGTGCAAAAGTTACCATCGCCCGAACGGGACAGGGTAGACAGTTGTATTCCATCCACGCCCACAACTTCGACTTCCAGCGGCATTTTGCCCAGTGCGTGCGTTGCGCAGGACAGACAAGGATCGAACGCACGGATGGCCACTTCGATGTGATTGAGCAGCCCTTCGGTGATCTCGTGCCCGTGCAGATACTGCTGGGCTACACGTCGCACCGCCTCGTTCATCGCCTGATTGTTGTGCGTGGTGGAGACGATCAGATTGCACATCGTGATCAGATCGTTTTCATCCACACGGTAGTGATGAATCAGCGTGCCGCGCGGTGCCTCGATGACCCCCACGCCCTCGAAGCCACGCTCGCCGGTGGCCATCAAATCGCTGCCTGTGATGTCATCGTCGTGCAGCAGATCCTTGATCATTTCGGCTGCATGCAACATCTCGATCATGCGCGCCCAGTGGTAGCCTAACGGCGCATGCATCGGCATCACGCCGCTGTAGGCCATGAATTCGCGCCGCTCGATTTCAGCCAGCGGCGTTGAAATAAAGTCACAATTTTGCACGCGCGACAGCGGGCCTACCCGGTACCAGCCCTTTTCAGCACCCATTGATTTTAAGTAGGGAAACTTCATGTAGCTCCAGTTTTTCACCTCTTCGGCAATCAACTCGCTGTAGTTGTTGTAGTCGACGCCGTCAAACAAGATATTGCCGTTGTCGTCCCGCGCGCGCAGTCTGCCGTGATACAGATCCAACGATCCGTCCATCCCGACCATGGACATATAGTTAGCGCGAAACGCCCCGAAACTGTTGTAGAGTTCGGGATTTTTATGGTGCAACTCCTTGACCAGATGAACCGCTTCGCGGCTCCACGACACCATCTGGTAGATATCTTTGAGTAACGTGTCCCGTTCGGCAATCGACAGCGATTTATTGACTCCGCCCGGCACTGAGCCCGTCCCGTGGATGCGTTTTCCCGCCGCGTGACGAATTACCTCCTGACCGAATTTGCGCAGCAGAATGCCGCGTTTTGCGGTCTCAGGATATTTTTCGGCAATGCCGACGATATTGCGTTTGGAAATATCGCTGTCAAAACCGAACAAAAGATCGGGTGAGCACAGATGGAAGAAGTGCAGGGCGTGCGATTGCAGTATCTGGCCGTAGTGCATCAGACGGCGCATTTTTTCGGCTGTCGGTGTCGGATGTTTTGCGCCGACGATGGCGTCCAGCGCCTTGCTCGCCGCCAGTTGGTGGCTGACCGGACAGATGCCGCACAGCCTCTGTACCATCACAGGTACTTCCCAGTAGGGCCGCCCCTGAATGAATTTTTCGAAGCCGCGAAACTCGACGATGTGCAGGCGAACCTGATGAATCTTGTTCTTGTCGTCGAGCAGGATCGTGACCTTACCGTGGCCTTCGACGCGTGAGACAGGATCGATGGCGATGCGGCGCAGATTTTCCGGATTTGCAGCAGTTTCTAAAGAGAAAGACATAGACGCACCTTTTGATCGTAAAGCCAAAAAAAACTATCCACGAAACACACGAAAAGCACGAAAACTGCAATATAACTCAAATAATTCAAATAGATAAAATTTAACTCTATGGATAAATCACAGCATCGAAGTTAATTGTTGATTTATTTCGTGTCTTTCGTGTCTTTCGTGTCTTTCGTGTTTTTCGTGGACAAGCTGTTGGGTTAATCGTAATGAATCAGGCCGTGGCCCAGTTCAGGTTCACGCCCTGCCAGCAGGTCGGTCAGCACTTTCCAGATCGCATCTCCCGATGGCGGGCAGCCGGGAATGAAATAATCGATCTTTACCACTTCATGTATCGGATGCACTTGATTGAGCGGCAGCGGAAGTTCCGGGTCGTTCGGGATGAATCCGCCCACCAGACCGTGCTGCGCGTGATAGACCTCTTCGAGGATGGTTGAGAGGGCAAGATGATTGCGCTGTGCCGGTAACCCCCCGTTAATGGCGCAGGCGCCCAGTGCTATCAGGGTGGTGCAGTTGGCGCGAAATTCGCGCAGCACGTGAACGTTTTCGGCATTGCACAGGCCGCCTTCAATAATGCCGATGTCGCACGGGCCGCAGGTTTTGATGTCGGTCAGCGGGGAACGGTCAAATTCGATCAGCTCCACCAGAGCCAGCAGGCGCTCGTCGATGTCCAGAAAGGACATATGGCAGCCGAAGCAGCCAGCTAGCGAGGTTGTGGCGACCTTTAATTTTTTTACCGGTGCGCTCATTTTATTTTCCCTTCGGGTGCGGTGTTGCACTGATCGGCTGCTCGTCAAAACTGCGTTCGCCGATCGGGATTGCGAATCCCACCCGTTTTTTGAGGATGACGCCCACCGGACAGACCTTTGCCGCTTTGTCATTATCGCTAAAGTCGGTGTCTGCCAATTCCCCGGATTTTGAATTGACGATAAGGTGACTGTTGATGCCGCGTCCTGCCAGTGCGAACACGTTCTTACCGTCCACATCACGACTGGCGCTCACGCAAATTGAGCACAGGATGCAGCGGTTGAAGTCGAGCAGATAGTCAGGGTGTGAGGCGTCAACCGGCCGGTCCGGGTAGAAATGATCGAAGTGCGGCGACATCATATCAAGCTCGTAGGCGGTGGCCTGCAACTGACAGTCGCCGCTCTTCTCGCAGGACGGGCAAAAGTGATTGCCTTCGACGAACAGCATTTGCAGCAGGCTGCGCCGCTCATCGTTCAATTCTTTGCAATCGCTTTCTACCACCATACCCGCTTGCGGCTTTTCGGTGCAGGACGCCACTTGCCTGCCCTTTATTTTGACGGTGCATAATTTGCACGAGCCGTGCGGCTTGAATTCCGGGTTGTAACACAGGTGAGGGATATACACGCCGGCGGCCATCGCGGCTTGAATGATGGTTTGTTCATTCGTGTAGGGGATCGTTGCACCGTCCAGGGTAAAGGTATTACTTTGCGTCATGATTTTTCTCCAGATGAGCGCCTGCATCGTCGCGTCCGGTCATCTGGCGCGCCTGCGACAGGGCTGCATCCAGATCGAAAGCCGGCACAAATTCCTTATGGCTTAAACGACACTCGTAAGCCGGGCGGAATTTTGCAAGCGTATGCAAAACAGGATTGCATGCGGTGCGACCCAAGCCACAATGACTCATCGATTGCAACAGCGAGTCGAGTTTCTCGATTTCGGCCAGATCATAGGGCGAGCCCTGTCCCTCATTGAGTTTATCCATCAGGTTGGAGAGCAGGGCCGTGCCAACGCGGCAGGGCGTGCAGAAGCCGCAACTCTCATGAGCGAAAAAGTGCACGAAATTGCGCGCCACTTCAAACATATCGCGGCGCTGATCAAATACCATAAAAGCGCCGGCTGTCGGAATGTCGTCAAACGAGATGCACCGGTCAAACTCATGGGCTGCGATGCACATCCCGGACGGCCCGCTAATTTGCACCGCCTGTGTGTTTTTCGCCCCGCAATCTGCCAGCACTTGCGCGACGGTTACGCCAAAGGGATATTCGTATATACCCGGGTAGTCGCAGTCACCCGACACCGAGAATAGCTTACTGCCGCTGGAGTTTTCCGTGCCGATGCCCGCGTACCACGCGCCGCCGTGCAGCGAGATCAGGCTGGTTGATGCAAACGTTTCAACGTTGCTCACGACAGTCGGCTGGTTCAGGTAGCCTGCGGTGACAGGGTAAGGAGGCCGGTTGCGCGGCGTACCGCGTTTGCCCTCCAGAGATTCGATCAGCGCAGATTCTTCGCCGCAAATATAGGCGCCGGCACCCAGATGAATCTCGATATCAAACTCGAACGCGGCTTGACCTAGGATGCTGCGGCCCAACAGATTTTGTTCGCGACGCCGTTGCAACACCGCCTGCAAAGGTTCCAGCAGGTAGCGGTATTCACCGCGCAAATACAGGAAACCCTTTTTAGCGCCGATGACGTAGGCGCACAGCGTCATGCCTTCAAACACCAGGTCGGCATAACTGTTGAGCAGCACGCGATCTTTGAAGGTGCCAGGCTCGCCTTCATCGGCATTGCACACGACATAATGTGCATCGCCGTTTGCATTGCGGCAAAACTCCCACTTCATGCCGGTGGAAAAACCGGCACCGCCGCGTCCGCGCAATTTTGAGGTTTTTATTTCCTGTAACGTTGCATCGGCCGCGCGATCAAGACCTGCCGGATCAATCATGTGGGCAACATAGCCTTGAGAGGCTTGCGCGGTTGCCGCTTCTGCGCGAATAAACGCGGCTTGTAACGCCGAGCCTGCCTGAAAATTGCTGTCCAGCAAAATGTCGCGGCGGCGGATGTTGTCCTCGATGGCAAAAAATTCTGCCGGCCAGTCCGATACCGGCACACGCTCGCGTATCAACTCGCAGATGCGATCAATTCTGTCCTCTGTCAGGCGATTGATAGCGATATTGTTGACCAGCATCGCCGGCCCCTGATCGCACAGGCCGGTGCAAGACGTGGTATTGACCCAGAGCAGCCCGTCTTCGGAGGCTTTGCCAGGTTCTACCCACAGCTGGTTGCACAGGCGCTGCAGCAGATCTTGATTCCCCAGCATGCGGTCGGTGATGTTGTCCGAGAACAGCACGCGATATTCACCGTGCGGTCTTAGATACAAAAATGAGTAGAAGCTGGCAACGCCCTCAATCATCGCGCGCGGCAAACCGAGTGCTGAACTTAGGTAGTCAATGGCATTCGCATGAATAAAACCGTGGATTTCTTGCGCTGCGATGAGTATTTGCAGCAGGCTGTTCGGGTTGTGGCTGTAGCGCCGCAGTATCGGATCTAGATACTGATCATGCGTGTTGATTGAGCTGACCATGAGTTTGCTTCCTATGGTGACTAGCGGGTGAGAAATATTTTCCGGTGCGAGTGATTTTACGCGCTTGAAAACTGATTTGATAGTGCCGTTTTATCGTCATACAATCGACGCCTGATCGGTTGCCTACGTAAAACGGGATTTAAATATGCACGAAATGTCGCTGGCAGAAAATGTGTTGCAACTGATTGAAGATTCCGCCCATACCCAGCAATTTAAACGCGTGCGCTCGGTGGTGCTGGAAATCGGAAAGTTATCGTCTGTTGAACCTGATGCGATGCGCTTTTGTTTTGAGGCCGTGGTGGCTGGCAGTATTGCGCAGGGAGCGAGGCTGGATATTATTGAAACTGAGGGGCTGGGGTGGTGCGCATCGTGCCTATGTCAGGTGCCGGTGGCGGCGCGCTATGATCCCTGTCCGCTGTGCGGCGACTATCAAGTTCGCATCACACATGGCGATGCGATGCGGGTTAAGGAGCTTGAAGTCGAATAGGCTCATTCTGTCAGCCATTTTTTGGATATGTTTGCCAATTTTACAACGCTAACAACGGTTAACTAGGCCGAAAGGCATAGGCATTTCGGCATATTGTAATGAAGTATCAGGAGGATATAAAGTGTGCCATCCGTTGAAGCAGGTCATGCCTGCAAAATTTAGATAACGGTGAATGGGCTACATTTTAATTGATATCCGGAGATCATCATGAAAACTTCAAATACCGTAAAACTTGTGACCGTACTTGCTTTAGCCGCGGGTTTCACTACCGTGCAGGCTGCCACACTTACTGCCACACTGACTAATACCACCACCGTGAGCAGCAGTTGTGCCATGGCAGCAGGCGGTGGCTTGGCTTTTGGCGCCTATACCAGTAATCAAGTGGTGCCGTTAAACGCAAGTACAACTGTGATTGCAAATTGCTCGTTGAATACCCCTTACAGTATCTCGTTAGACGGGGGGCTGCATACGGGTGCAGCATACGCAAACGTCCGTGCATTGGCGAGCGGTGCCCTGGCCTTGGCCTATGTGATAAAAATGGACAGTCAGGTGGGGCTGGGCTGGGGTAATAACGATATACATGGTGGGGTAAAGATGGGTACCGGCACCGGTGTCGATCAGACCTACACCGTGGCGGGAAGTGTCTCACCTTCTCAGCCCGCCTCGTCAGGGACTTATACGGACACGGTGGTTGCAACTATAACTTATTGATTTATATAAGATATATTATATAAATCATGAAACCTAATCTGGGGCAATACAAATTGGCGGCCAAGTTTGGTATTTTGGCCGCATTTTTTTTCTCAACGTATGTGGATGGCGCGCAGTTCAGTGTAAATCCGGTGCGTGTCTATCTGGATGGCAAATCAAAATCAGGTTCTCTGGTTGTTGAAAACACCAGCGATGAGGTGGTGACGATACAGGCCATGCTCAATTCATGGACGCAGGACAAGGGTGTGGATAAAATTGATCCCACCGAAGATTTGCTGGTTTCACCGCCAATTTTTAAAGTTCAACCTAAGTCCAAGCAAGTTGTGCGTGTCGGATTTTTAAAGGCGCCGGATGCGACTCGCGAGGGGAGCTATCGCTTATTCCTTCAGGAAGTGCCGCCCCCCAGAAAACCAGATGAACAGGGGATGGGCGTCTCGCTCAGAATGTCGCTGCCCATTTTTGTGGCACCTAATGCGGGCAATCATCAGGCGGCGCTCAAATGGACGGCTCAGCCGGTTGATGATAATAACCTCAAGCTCTCTATCGCTAATTCCGGTAATGCTCACATCCAGATTACGGCGATCAGCGTCAGTTTGCCGGACGGTTCCTATTTGGCAGGCAGCCCGTCGATGATGACTTACATTCTTCCCGGACAACTTCATACCTGGGACTTTAAAACAGATCACCCGTGGAAAAGTGGCGCGCTGCGTGTGACGGTGAAGTCTGATGCCGCAGCACCCGGCGTGGAGACCGAAGTAAAACCTGAGTGAACGCTTGATATGTGGTTGCGCACTAGACCATGCCTGGCATTTTGGTGTGGTCTATTTATTTTTCTGCTCAGTGCAAACTGTGTGCTGGCCGATGAGTTGCCTTTCACGTTGCAACTTTATTCCATTAAGGTCAACGGTCAGGATATGGGGATGGGTACGATCCTCTACGCCCAATCGGCAGGCTATTTTGTGCGTGCTGATGTTCTCGAGCAATGGGGCTTGAATCCGCTTGATTCAGCACCGGTCAGTTCGAATAATGTTAATTATTATCCGCTAAGTGCGGCCAAAGGGTATCAATTCAAACTCGATGAAAGCAATCAGGAATTGGCGCTTGAATTTGACCCCGCGGCCTTTAAACCCAATATCTTTACCAACCAGCAGGAGCGCACAGAGCATGCGCCGCAGGAGTCGGGCGGATTTTTAAACTATGATTTATACGGCACGAACAATCGCTCGAATAACTTAAATCAGACGCAAGTCAACGGTCAGTTTGAATTCGGTCTTTTTAACACGTGGGGCTCGGGGCTGAGTAATTTTGTCGGTCAGAATTTATACAGCAATTTGAATCAGCTCAATACAGCCACCCGATTTATCCGGCTTGAAACCAACTGGGTGCGGGATTTTTCGGAAGAGCGCAGGAGTCTCGTGTTAGGGGATGCCAATGGCCGAAGCAGTATTTGGGGACGGCCCGTCAAATTTGCCGGGATTCAGTTTGGCACCAATTTTGCGACGCAACCGGGATTTGTGACGATACCGCTGCCGGCCCTGGCAGGAGAAGCCGCGCTCCCCAGTATGGCGGAGGTGTATATCAACGGTAACCGTCAGATGAGTCAGCCCATCACCCCCGGCCCTTTTCAACTCAATAATTTCCCCGTTATCACAGGATCTGGTGAAGCGAAAATCGTCGTCAGGGACATACTGGGAAAAGAGCAGGTCATCACCCAGCCATTTTATCTGACGCCCAATTTATTGCGTCCCGGCATTGAGGATTACACCGTTGAATTGGGCTTGATACGCAATAACTTTGGACTGGAGAATGCTAATTATGGCAGGCCTATGCTAGTCGGAACACAAAGACAGGGGCTGAGCGATAAGCTGACTACCGAGTGGCGCATCGAAGTGTTGCCGGATCAACACACAGCGGGCTTGGCTGCCACCTATATTCCTCCAGTACCGGTGGCGCTCACAGCGGCAGCGGCAGTCAGTAGCAGCCGGATGGGCAATGGTAATTATTTTTTGCTGGGAGTTGATCATCAGGCCTTTGGCGGTGTCAGCTTTGGGGTGCGAGCGCAGTCAGCCAGCAATCACTTTACCCAGTTAGGCCTTGGCGTGCCGGGTCCGACGCAGCGGCTGACGGCAAATATGGGTTTTTATACGGGATTAGGCTCCTTTGGTTTTAGCTATACCTATCAGAAAACAGGCTTGTCGCCGATAGGCGAATACCTAACGACGAACTATTCAAAATCGATCGGTGGCAAGGCCTCCGTTTCGCTGTCTTTGTTCAGTGCACTTAGCGGGCCTGCCAACCAGATGATCAGCCTGTTTTTAGCGTATCCGCTGGATAACGGAATTTTTGCCAGCACCAACTTAATTTCGCAGCAGGGCGTATTGAATACGACGGTACAAATGCAAAAAAACGCCCCCTTTGGCCCCGGTGTCGGGTTTCGGGCATTGGCAGGCGGCGGTCAGGTCGAGCGCGAGGAGGCTGGCATGACACTTCAGACAGACTATGGCAGTTATATTTTTGATGTCGGGCGCATGGGGCGCCTGAACAGTTATCGCTTCACCGCTAACGGCAGCGTCACATTTTTGCAAGGGAATGTGTTGATGTCACGTCGGTCATACGATAGCTTTGTGTTAGCTCAAGTGCCGGGATTTGCAAACGTACCGGTTTATTTGAATGGACAACTTGCCGCGCACACAGATCGTTACGGGAATGCCATTTTGCCCGGACTGCCTTCCTATCAAAAAAGCAGGATTACCATAGACACAAAGGATTTGCCGATTGAGGCGCAAATCGAAACAAGCGAGGCGTACGCGACGCCGCATTACCGCAGCGGTGTCAGCCTGAAGTTTTCAGTCCAGCTCTCTATAGGCGCGCTGGTCAGATTCGTTGCCGAGAATGGTCAGCCCTTGCCCAATGGCACGGTCATCACGATAGAGGGCAGCACGGATGAATTTCAGGTCGCTTTACTGGGCGAGGCCTATCTGACCGGGTTGGCGAAGAAGAGTCGGATCAAGGCCAGTTGGAACAACCAGCATTGCGACATTGAAATCAATCTGCCGGAAAATCCGGGCCCCTTGCCGCATATCGGTCCCTTGTTATGTAAAGGAATACAGCCGTGAGATTCATTCTTCCTGTGTTGCTTGCGTGTACGTCCTGCGGTGCGGAAGCGGTCTGCAATATGTCCGTCACCAATGTGGCTTACGGCGCTTATACCCCGGCGAGTTACGCACCCCTTGATGGGATGGGAAATATATCGGTCGCGTGCGATGCGGCGCAGGGGCAGGCTATTGCGTATACCATTGTGCTGAACAGCGGAAGCAGCGGCGCGTATGGCGCCCGGAAAATGGGCTATGTCGGGTATGTCATCAATTACAACAACTATCTTGACGCAGCGCGTACGCAAATTTGGGGCGATGGCAATGCGGGAAGTCATATTTTATCTGATAGTTACAGCGGGGTTGGCGGCATGAATGTCAGAAACTATACGGTTTACGGGCGAATTCCGGGTAATCAGGCAATTCCTGCGGGAAACTATAGCGATTCGATCATCGTGACGCTGACCTATTGAATTGATCGATTAAACTTGCATTTTTGCGCAGACCTCATTTATGGCGGCATCATGTGCGAGAGACGATCGGTAGCGTACACTGGGCGTGTTTCTTGATGAAACGGTGAGTTTTTTGCGATAAATGCGGTTTTTGATCAACGTCAGGCGTCAATATAGTAGAGGTTTTTTATGTGTGTAACGTGTGGTTGTGGCGTCGGTCAGACGCTGATTGGCGGTCATGCGCTTCGTCAGTCCAAAAAATCGGGCGTGACATTGAAATTTCGCGCACATCTGAAAACACAACCCCCGCCGGTAGTTGAAGCACCAGACGTCTCACCCTCGCGCATGATTAAAATCGAGCGCGATATTCTTGCCAAGAACAACGATTATGCCGCTGAGAATCGGCGGATGTTGGCCGATCATGGCATCTTCGCACTCAATCTGGTCTCGAGTCCCGGGTCGGGAAAAACGACTCTGTTGGTTAAAACCATTACGGCGCTCAATGGCGGGCTCCCCCTTGCCGTGATCGAGGGCGACCAGCAGACCGAAAATGATGCCGAGCGAATTCGTGCCGCAGGGGCGCCGGCGATTCAGATCAATACCGGACGCGGCTGTCACCTGGATGCACTGATGGTGGGGCAGGCGATGCATCAACTGAACCTGTCTGATAACAGTCTGCTGTTGATTGAAAATGTTGGGAATCTGGTGTGTCCTGCCAGTTTTGATCTGGGCGAGGCGCACAAAGTGGTGATCTTGTCGGTGACCGAAGGGGAAGACAAACCGCTCAAGTATCCCGATATGTTTCGCGCCGCCGATCTGATGATCTTGAACAAGTGTGATTTGCTGCCCTACCTTGAGTTTGATGCGGATATGGCCATCGACTATGCGCGTCGCATCAATCCTGAGTTACACGTGATACGTTTGTCTGCAACTTCTGGTGTGGGGATGGCTGAGTGGCTCGACTGGATCAGGGCCGGATGCAAAAGGATGAGCCGGAAGGCATGACGGTCTGCGCCAACATCCGTGTGTCAGGTCAGGTGCAGGGCGTGGGTTTTCGCCCCTTTGTCTACCGTCTGGCGCATGAATTGGCGCTGGCAGGCTGGGTGCGCAACGACAATGCCGGGGTTGAAATCTCTGTCGAAGGCGAACAACAACGCATCTTAAACCTGATCGCGCGCCTGCAAAGTGAGCCACCTAAGCTTGCCCGCATCGAGCAGATCAGCTACGAACTGACGACGCCGGTGTTTGATGTGCAGGGCTTTAGCATTCTGGCCAGTCGGAGCGGGGTGATGCAAACCAGTATTGCGCCTGACATGGCGATTTGCCCTGATTGCCTCACCGAATTATTTGATCCTGCGGACCGGCGCTACCGCCATGCTTTTATCAACTGCATTCATTGCGGGCCGCGCTACACGCTGACCCGTCGCATGCCCTACGACCGCGCTAACACCAGCATGGACAAATTCGTGCAGTGTCCGGCGTGTCAGCGAGAATATGATGATCCCGAAACGCGTCGCTTTCACGCGCAGCCTAATGCATGTCCTGCTTGCGGTCCTACGCTGCAATTGTACGATGCTGATTTTCAGCCGGTTGAGACAGCGGATTCGCTTGTCCAGGCTGCGGGCTTGCTGCGCGCCGGGCAGATTGTCGCCCTCAAAGGGGTGGGCGGATTTCATCTGGTCTGTATGGCAGATAATCAGGTGGCGGTTAACCGGCTGCGCGCTCTAAAGCAGCGCGACGAAAAACCGTTTGCGGTGATGGTGCTCAACACACGCTCGGCACAACACTATGGGGTGGTCTCGGCGGATGAGACGTTCCTGCTTGAGACAGGGGAGCGCCCCATCGTGTTGCTCGCTAAACACCCCGCCTGTGATGAAGATATGTCTGCTGTGGCACCTGATTTGTCTCATATCGGACTGCTGTTGCCTTATACGCCGTTGCACTATCTGTTGTTCCATGAATTGCTGGGGCGCCCCGACGGGACGGGTTGGCTACAAGAGGGCTCGAATATTGCGCTAGTGATGACCAGCGCCAATGCGGGCGGTGAGCCGCTGGTGATCAATGATGACGAGGCACGAGCCTCACGTCTGGCGGACGGGTATCTGACCCATGATCGCGATATCCTGCATCGCTGCGACGACAGCGTGATGCGGGTGGTGCCACAGGCGCCAAAATTTCAATTTATTCGCCGGGCACGTGGTTATACGCCGCGCCGGATTCTGTTGCCCTTCGCGGCACCGTCCGTGCTGGCGCTGGGTGGCGGGCTTAAAAATACCGTCTGCGTGACACGGGGGAATGAAGCTTTTGTCTCGCAACACATCGGTGATCTGGATCATGCCGGTGCGCGCGCCATGCTCGATGAGACCGTCACGCACTTGTGCGACATCTTCGATGTTGAGCCGCAGTGCGTGGCGCACGACCTGCATCCTGATTGCTATACGAGCCAATATGCGGCAAGGTTTGCCGCCGCGCGCGGCGTGCCGATGGTTGCGGTGCAACATCATCATGCGCACATCAATGCGATTTGCGCCGAGCACGCTGTCACTCATTCCGTGCTAGGGTTGGCGCTGGATGGCGCGGGTTGGGGGACAGATGGGATATCCTGGGGCGGTGAGTTGCTGCGGGTATCGGGGGCTCAGTTTGAACGGTTGGGGCATCTGGCTTCTGTAGCATTGCCGGGCGGGGATCGTGCCGCGCGTGAACCCTGGCGCATGGCCTCAGCGGCGTTGTTTAAGATGGGTAAGGGCGCGGAAATCCTTCAGCGTTTTTCGAATCAGCCGGCAGTCCCCACGGTTGCTGCGATGCTGGCTCGGGGACTTCATTGTCCTCAAAGTTCCAGCATGGGGCGACTGTTCGATATCGCCGCCGGATTGCTCGGCGTGAGTCAGATTCAGCACTATGAGGGGCAGGCGGCGATGCATCTCGAAGCGCTGGCCGTCAGACACGGCGAAGTTAAGCCTTTGGACGGCGGCTACAGGCTGGCAGAGAACGGCGTGCTGGATTTTCAGCCTCTCCTTCGCCAGCTCGCCAGCTGCAACGATCCGGCTTTCGGCGCGGCTTTGTTTCATGCGACTATCTCCCGCGGCCTAATCGCCTGGGTATCAGATGCGGCGCAAAAAACGGGTATCGGTTGCGTGGCGCTGGGCGGCGGCTGCTTGCTCAACAGCCTGTTGTCGGAAGCCTTGACAAGTGGTTTGTCGAAACAAGGCTTGCAGGTGTTGAGCGCGCAATTGCTGCCGCCTAATGACGGCGGAATTTCACTTGGACAGGCCTGGGTTGCGATCAATCAGCGCTAAGCCTGCGGAAATTAAGCGCTGTACAAGCGATTTTTTGCTCTGTCTTGTGTCAACGACGTTGACCTGACCGGGTTGATGGTTGATTATGGCGACTCAACATCAATTAAGAGTGCAAGTCGTGGCAAAATATATTGGAATTTTAACGGCTGGTGGCGACAGTCCCGGTCTGAACGCCGCAATCCGCGGTGTTGGCAAGGCCGCGCTTAATCATTACGGTATGCAAATGATTGGTTTTCGCGATGGCTTTCGCGGACTGATGGAAAACCGCACAATGCGGCTCGAAGCTGCTGATCTGTCTGATATTCTGACACGGGGTGGCACGTTGCTCGGCACCAGTCGTGATAAGCCCCACCGCATGCCAATCGGTGGAAAACAGATGGATATGACCGATGTGATCGTTGGAAATTACTACGACAACCATCTGGATGTGCTGGTTTGTCTGGGCGGTGGCGGCACACAGAAAAATGCCTTGCGTCTGAAAGAGCGCGGTCTGAACGTGATTACCCTGCCCAAGACCATAGACAACGATATCGCGATGACCGATATCACCTTTGGTTTTGACACGGCCTTGGGTATTGCCACCGATGCGATTGATCGCCTGCACAGTACGGCGCACAGCCATCACCGCATCATCGTGGTGGAAATCATGGGGCATCGTGCCGGCTGGCTCGCGCTGGGTGCCGGTATTGCCGGCGGTGCTGATGTGATCCTGATTCCGGAAGTCCCTTATGACGTGGAAAGTGTGGCCGAAGCGATTCGTGAGCGCAGCCGTCGCGGGAAAAGTTTTAGTATCGTTGCGATTGCCGAAGGTGCGCTGTCTTTGCAGGAGCATAAGGCGCTGGCAGCTGTTGAAAAAAAGAAAAGCGCTGGCAAGCAGAAGGATGGAAAAAAGCCCGTCATTGAATCTGCGCCTGAGCTTCAGTATGCGGAAAAAACAGTGCGTCTGGCCAAGCAGCTCGAATTGCTTACCGGGCTTGAGTCAAGGATTACCATTCTGGGGCACTTGCAGCGTGGTGGCATTCCATCAGCCGCGGACCGGCTGTTATCGACACGACTTGGAACGGCATGCGCCGATCTGATTGATCAGGGGCAATACGGCGTGATGGTGGCGGCAAGGGGGGATGTGACAGAAGCCGTGCTACTGGAGGATGTGGCCGGAAAAGTTAAAACAGTGCCGCAAGATCACCCCTGGATACAGAGCGCCCGTCATTTGGGTATCAGCATGGGAGATTGATGTTGGTGAAATTTCAACAATCGCTAGGAGCGTAAACATGACCATTCCACCCGATTCTATTGCCGCTTTTAAGGCCCAGGCTTTAAGTTCAGTGTTGACGCCTACTTCCAGCGCACGAAATGACGGCGCGTGGGATGGTTTGTTTCAAATGCTGGTTGCGGGAGGCCGTTCGACCGATCCGCTGTTGACGGCGTCAGTGAGTTCAAGCATCCCTGTGGTGAATATCAAGGGACTGTCTGCGACAGGGCGCAATACGGCGCTGGCTGATGCGGATTCTGCTTACAGAATGATGTCTACTATCAACAACCTGGACATTGTTTTTAAAGCGCAGTATTCAGAGTTAAGTCAGATGAGAACGGATGTCTCGCAGTTGCAGGATGCGGGTAAAAATCTGGCCGGCATTACAACTTCGACCGGTAATGACAGCACCAAGCTTCGTTTGCTGGGCTTTGTCGGGCAATACAATAACTGGGTCAGGCGATTTGGCCCTGATACGCAGCAGGGCGGATTGCTCGCCGGCACGCAGGCGGCAGAGGCTTCCCAATATGAGTTGGAGCAGAACATCAAGAATCGATTTTTTGGCGCAGGCGACGGCGTGCAGGGTATGGGCGATTTGGGCCTTGCGATAGATCCTGTGACGCACCTCGCATCGCTCGATACGGCTAAACTCGAATCCATGCAGGCTACAAACCGGCAGGGCGTGGTGAATACGGTACAAACATTCGGTGAAAATTTTGCCAAGTCGGCCGCTTTGCTCGTATCAGACGGCAATTTTTTCTCGAAACAACTCGCCAATCTGGACCGGGGGATTCATTACATCTCGGACAATACCGCCGCGCTGCAGCAGGAGTTCGGTACCGGCGATGCCGCCCGTCCGAGCGGACAGGTCGCCGCAGCGCTGGCCGACTACAATAAAATGGCTAAGTCCTGATGCATTTAGCACCGTATATTTAAGGATCTGACCATGTGTCTTGCCATACCCGCCCGCATCGAGGAACTCACTGGTGATCAGAGTGCCATCGTCAATCTGGGCGGGGTGCGCAAACAAATTTCACTGGCGCTGGTCGACGATGTCGCGGTGGGTGACTATGTGATCGTGCATGTCGGCTATGCGCTGCAAAGACTCGATGTTGAGGAAGCAGAACGCACGCTGGCGCTGTTTGCCGAATTTAATGCGATGACTGATGCGCCGGATTCCTTGCCGGCATGAAATATGTCGACGAATTTCGCGACGGGGCTTTGGCCGGGCGCATCGCTGAGCACATCGCGGCAACCGTAAACCCCGCGCGCGACTATCGCCTGATGGAGTTCTGCGGCGGACATACGCATGCGATATCGCGTTACGGATTGGCGGATTTGCTGCCGTCCTGTGTGCGACTGATCCATGGCCCCGGGTGTCCTGTATGCGTGTTGCCGATCGGTCGTGTGGATCAGGCGATTCGTCTGGCGTGCGAGGCGGGCGTCATTCTGTGTACTTACGCCGATACCATGCGGGTGCCGGCGTCCGATCATCTGACACTGATGCGCGCCCGCGCACAAGGCGCCGATGTGCGCATGATCTATTCGACTCAGGATGCACTCAAAATCGCGCGCGAGCATCCTGATCGGGAAGTGGTGTTTCTGGCAATCGGCTTTGAGACCACCACGCCTGCGACGGCCGTTGCGATTATTGAGGCGGCATCTTACGGGCTTAAAAATTTCAGTATCCTGTGCAATCATGTGTTGACTCCGTCTGCGATGCACGCGATTGTGGCAGGCGGTGTAGCGCTCGATGGATTTATTGGACCTGCGCACGTCTCGACCGTGATCGGCAGCCAGCCCTACGAGGTGTTCGCAGAGGTTTATGCCAAACCTGTGGTGATCGCCGGATTCGAGCCGCTGGATGTGATGCAGGCCATTTTGATGCTGGTTCGTCAGATCAACGAGGGACGCGCGGCCGTTGAAAATGAATTTACCCGCGCGGTCAGTAGGGCGGGTAACCTGAAGGCGCAGGCGCTGGTGGCGCAGGTATTTGAGTTGCGCGATACGTTTGACTGGCGCGGTCTGGGCGCTTTGCCGGACAGTGCTTTAAAGCTGCGTTTGGCATTTTCGGCCTATGACGCGGAAGTGAAATTCTCCGCCGCTTACCATCCCGTGCCGGATCATAAGGCCTGTGAATGCGCCGCTATTTTACGCGGTGAAAAAACGCCGTCGCAATGCCGGATTTTCGGCTCTGTCTGCACGCCGGAAAATCCGGTCGGTTCCTGCATGGTGTCGAGTGAAGGCGCGTGCGCGGCACATTATTCCTACGGGCGATTTCGCGAGGGGGCAACTTGAACATCGCTAAACAGTATGCGCGGCCGCTGGATATGAAAAACGGGCGCGTCGAGATGTCACATGGCGCAGGTGGCCGTGCGATGGCACACCTGATCGCTGAGTTGTTCGCACGGGCATTCGACAACGTCTTTCTTGCGCAGGGCAACGATGGCGCGGTGATGCCCGCCGTATCAGGGCGACTGGTGATGTCCACCGACAGCCATGTGGTCTCCCCGTTGTTTTTCGCCGGGGGCGATATCGGTTGCTTGTCGGTGCACGGTACCATCAACGACGTGGCGATGATGGGTGCGCAGCCTTTGTATCTGTCTGCTGCCTTTATCCTTGAAGAAGGATTGCAGCTCGCCGATTTGCAACGCATCGTCGAGTCGATGGCGCAGGCGGCAAGGGAGGCGGGCGTTCCTATCGTCACAGGAGACACCAAGGTGGTTGAGCGCGGCAAGGGGGATGGTATTTTTATTACTACCACCGCCGTCGGCGTTCTTGGCGATGGCGTCACTCTGTCAGGTGATCGGGCGCTTGCCGGCGACAAAATCCTGCTGTCGGGCACGATAGGCGATCATGGTATGGCGGTGCTCTCGCAGCGCGAGAATTTGAGCTTTGATGCGCCTATCGTATCGGATACGGCGGCGCTGCACACGCTGGTTCAGGCGATGCTGGCCTCAGGTGCAAGCTTGCGCGTGCTGCGCGATCCAACCCGCGGCGGGCTGGCCACTACGCTCAACGAGATAGCCAGTCAATCGGGCGTTGGTATGCTGCTCAATGAAGCGGCGATTGCGGTTAATGCGCCGGTGGCAGCCGCCTGCGAGTTTTTGGGATTAGATCCACTGTATGTGGCCAATGAAGGGAAGCTGGTGGCGATCTGCGCGCCGGAGGATGCCGAGAGATTGCTCTTCGTGATGCGCGCGCATCCGCAGGCTCGTCAGGCAGCGATTGTCGGTGAGGTGAATGCGGATCGTTTTGTGCAGATGACCACGAAACTGGGCGGCCGGCGCATCGTCGACTGGCTGGCCGGTGAGCAGTTACCCAGAATTTGTTAGTGTTTCTTGAGCAGGGGCTCATAGCCCAGCACGACTTTTAATTTAACGGCCTGGTTTTTCGCTTCACTCAGGTTGGGATAGGGCCCCAGTTGGGTGCGTACCCAGCCGTCAGTCGAGAATATGCTCAAGGGATGTCCTGTCTGGCTCAGTTGAACTCTCATCTGCTCGACATATTTTTCAGCCTCAGTGCTTGATTTGAATGCTGCAAGTTGCAGGTAATAATTTTCACCCGTTGAATTATCCTTCACATCGGGTGCGTTGAGTGTAGGGTGTTCGGCCACGGCTGTTGGTTCAGATTTGATCCGCTGGGTTAAGTCGAGCAGCAGTGCACGTGAATTATCATGGCCTTGTGCTGCCGCACGTGACGCCCAGTGGCTAGCTTCAATGTAATTCCTAGTAACGCCCTGGCCGTTGGTGTACATCACGGCCAGGTTGAACTGTGCTTGTGCTTCTCCCTTGTCGGCGGCAAGCCGTATCCAGCGGGCCGCTTCAACCTCGTTACGTCTGACGCCTTGTCCCGAGATGTAGGCGACGCCCAGATTGGTTTGAGCAAGTACCAAGCCTTGCTCGGCAGCCAGTCGATACCATTTCACCGCTTCGGCAGGGTTGGGTGCGACGCCTTGTCCCACCGCATACATCATCCCCAGATTGAATTGGGCCTGCGGGAGTCCTTGCAGTGCGGCCAGACGAAACCACTTCGCGCCTTCCGCGTAATCCTGATCAACTTCCTGACCTTTACAAAAAACGCCCCCCATATTCAATTGAGCTTCGGCATTTCCCGCCGCCGCGCGGGCATGCAGTTCACGCAACTGGGACATGTTTTGTATATTCCCCGTGTCAGACAGGTCGGCTTCAAAATCCGCACAGGCAAAAGGATGCCAGGCGACCAGCAGAAATGCGAAAATAAAATGACCGATAGCATTCATGGTGATGATTTTTGAGTAGGTCTCGCGAAACGGTGTGCCGTATTACTCGTGCTTGCGGACTTTGGGTTGATAGCCCAGTTTGACTTTGAGCGCATCGGCACTTTGTTGTGCCTCAATCTGGCTGGCGTAGGGGCCGACATGAACACGCTCCCAGCCCTCGTTACTGAACAGACTGTAGGGTTTATCCAGTTCGCCTTGTTTGGCACGCGTTTTTTCCATAAATTCGTGCGCTTGCTTTGGGGATTTGAACGCACCGATTTGTACATAATAGTTAGATTGTTCCGTAGACTTGTCGGATACAGCCGCTGTTGCGACTGGTTTTACTGCTTCTTCGGCAGCAGCAGGCGTTGCATCTACTGTCGCAGATTTTGTTTCTTCTTGGGGCGTTACCGTGACTTGCAAGACTTGTTGGGCAGGCTGCGCGGCAGCTGCTTGTGTTGTTTCTTGAGCAGGCTGCGCGGCAGCAGGTTGTTCTGTAACGGCTTGCGTTGCAGCGGCTTGTGTTGCTTGTTGGGTAGGCTGAACTTCGCTCACTTCAGGGGGCTTGTTGCCAGACTGTTGGGTGGTGCTTTGCCTGGATACCTTCTGCGGCTTCCCAGGTGCAGCAGATTGTTTCTCGATCGGTTTGCTGGCTCTGGCAATTTGTTTCGCCGTCATTTTGCGGGTTAAATCACCTATCAATAGGTTGGCTGTTTCATTTCCTTGAGCCGCGGCGAGTTTCGCTAAGCGATAGGATTCGATTAGATTCTGCGCGGTGCCTTGCCCATTGGCGTACATCACGCCCAGATTGAACTGAGCCTGTGCATCCGACTGATCGGCGGCCAGACGAAACCATTTGACCGCTTCGACCTCGTTTTTGGGTACGCCCTCGCCACTTGCATAAGCGACACCAAGATTGAGCTGCGCCAGCGCGAAGCCCTGTTCGGCGGACTTTTGATACCATTTTGCAGCATGTGCATGATCGATCGTGACGCCTTGCCCAGCGTCATACATCACGCCCAGATTGTAAGCGGCCTGTACGTGCCCTTGATCTGCCGCCCGTTGCATCCATTTGGCAGACTCGGCGTAATCCTGTTCGACTTGGAGACCCTTGAAATACAGCATTCCCAGATCGAACTGTGCATCTGCAACGTTTTGGGCGGCGCGGGTACGAAGTTCGCGCAAAGACGGGTCGGTTTTTGCAGTTGCAGCCAGATCGCTTTCAAAGTCTGCAAAAGCCATGGGAGAGAGCTGCGTCATCAAGATAAACAGCAGGGTTCTGATCATGTTATCGCTCCATGAAGGTCAAAAAAATTGAGTGGAATAAGTACAGGGAGAGAGTGTACCAATAAATGTAATCTGCTATCACTTTTCAGCTGATTCGGAGACAATCAGCTTATCTCTCCCGATACACTAAAATCATGTCGACATCCTCCCTGACACCCGCTGAACTGAGATTATCGATTGATCCTGTAGACCTTGCATTTGCAGATACGGCCGAATTGCTGGATTGTTCTTTGCCGTGGATAGGCCAGGAGCGTGCGGAAGTTGCTACCCGCTTTGGCTTGTCTATGGATCAGCCGGATTACAATCTGTTCGTTCTAGGGGAAGCGGGCAGCGGGCGCTCTTCGCTGCTCAAACAGGCGATGACCACGGCTGCTGCAGCCCGAAAGGTACCGCCTGATTTATGTTATCTGCATAATTTTGATGTGCCAGAGCGACCGCGTGCGTTGCGTCTGCCCGCAGGTTACGGGCGCGTGCTGCGTCAGTTCATGGTGCAGCTATGTAAAACGCTGCAAACTGAAATTCCACGCCGTCTGGGCGGGCAGGATTTCAAGGCTGAGAACGAGCGGATAGAAAATATCTATAAGGCCGATGAGGCCAAAGCCTATATCGAACTCGATGCCTTTGCCGAGGCGCATCAGTTTGTTTTGCATCGTGAATCAGGGCATCTGGTCTTTACACTGATGGGGGAAAAGCGTCATGCGATCACCGAACATGAGGTCTATGCCTTGCCTAAAGAGCGCAGGGCGGAAATTGATAAGGCTGAGCAGGCATTGCGCGTGGAAATTGCCCGATTTCTCGAGAAAACCCGACCCATGGAGCGCGCTATGAATGAGGCGCTGGCGGCATTGCGGCGCCAGTTGGTTAAACCCGTGCTCGAACATGAATTACAGGAAATTCGCAATAAACTCAAGAAACAGATCGTCGATTCCATCAAACTCACGAGCTATCTCGACCAGCTCTCTCAGGACGTGCTGGATAACATCGAGTTGTTTGAGGAGTCCGATACGGATGACGAAATCAGGATGGAAGCTTTGTCGCGTGCGTTGTCCCGCTACCGGGTGAATCTGGTGGTTGATAACGAGGGGCTGAAGGGTGCGCCTGTCCTGATTGACGATAATCCGCTGTTCCGCTCACTGTTTGGCAGCATCGAATATCAGGCTGAAAATGATGTGCTGGCAACGGATTTTACCCGGATACGGGCGGGCAGCTTGCTGCGTGCCCACGGTGGTTTTTTGATGTTGCACTTGCGTGACGTGCTGGCAGATCCCCTGGTGTGGGAAAAGCTACAGCGTTTTTTGCGTAGCGGAAAGTTACAGATCGAAGAGCCGGGGACGGCTTTTGCACCGATTGCGGCCGTTTCACTGGAGCCTGAAGCGGTCGATGTTGACGTTAAGATTATATTGATTGGGTCACGCGAACAGTACTACGAATTGCAGGAGGAGGATCCTGAGTTCGCACGTCGCTTCAGGGTCAAAGTCGATTTTGCCGAAAGCTTTATATCGAATCAAGAGACGCGCCGCACCTTTGCGATTTTTGTCGCACACCGCTGCCGCAAACTTGGTTTGCCGCATTTTTCAGCCGCCGCTGTGGCGGTGCTGCTCGAAGAGATGCACCGCGAAGTAGACGATCAGGCGCGTCAGAGTGCCAATTTCTCCAGAGCCGAAGCGCAGGTGATGGAGAGTGCCGCCCATTGCCATGCGCGTGGTGGCCAGTTGGTTGAGCGCATTGACGTTGAAGCCGCACTCGCCTGCAGGATCCACCGTCATGATTATCCCGCGATACGTATGCAGGAATCAATTCGTGACGGAGAGCTGCTGATCAGCGTGCAGGGCGAGGTGACAGGGCAGCTCAACGGCCTGACCGTGATGGATCTGGGTGATTACCGTTTCGGTTTTCCGGTCAGGGTGACCGCACGCACGTTTGCCGGGAATGACGGCCTGCTCAATATCGAACGCGAAGTTGAGATGTCAGGGCCGATACACGATAAGGGCGTGTTCATTTTGCACAATTATCTGTCGGCGCTCTTTGCGCATATTGCACCGCTGGCGCTTACCGCATCTCTCGTATTTGAACAGGAATATTTCGGCGTTGAAGGCGATTCCGCCTCCTGTGCCGAACTGTATGCGTTGCTCTCCTCCTTGTCCGGTTTGCCGCTCAAGCAGGGGATAGCCGTGACCGGTGCGATCAATCAGCACGGCGAAGTTTTGCCAGTGGGGGGAATCAATGAAAAAATCGAAGGGTATTTCAGTCTTTGTGAGGCATCAGGACTCGACGGACATCAGGGTGTGCTGATTCCGTCCCGCAACCATCGTCACCTGATGTTAGCGCCGCGGGTTATTGAGGCTGTCCGGCAAGGTAGGTTTCATATCTATTCCGCAAGTCATGTCATGGAGGGGATGGCGCGGGTGATGGGGCTGCCCGCCGGTGTGGCTGACGGCGAGGGAGAGTATCCGCATGGCAGCATATTGGGACGAGCGCAAAGAAGTCTGCAATCCTATCGTCGCGCCTGTCTTGCCTCCGAGCATCCGAAAGCGGGCCGCAAGCATTTGCGTTAATCGCTGCGCAGCGCCACATTTATTTAACGGTACCTGACGCCTCTCCATCTTATTGGCGTGGTAAGAAAAAATGAAAAGAACATTATGCCCATAGAAACCGAAAAAGCCATCAAGAAACTGGTGGCTCAGGGAATAAAACTTCCGCCTCAACCTAAGGTGTTAATCGAACTGGACGCGGCCCTGTCATCGGGGAATTACAGCATGAAAATGCTGGCGAAGGTGATTTCAACCGATCCCGGGATTACCGCGATGTTGTTTAAAATCGTTGGCTCGCCGGTCTTTGGCAATAAAAAATGCGAGTCGCTCGAGCAGGTGTTGATGCTCGTGGGTGTCAAGCAAACCTATAATCTGGTGCAGGCGATTTGCCTGTCTACCAATATTTCGGACTCGACGCGTAAGTCCTTCGAGATATTTTGGACTCGTTCAGATGAAATTGCCAAACTTGCCGCACTGATTGCGGGAGAGCGCGTCTCCGTTTGCAATATTTTCCCCGATCAGGCCTACATGGCAGGTATTTTTCACGAATGCGGCGTACCAGTGTTAATGCAGCGTTTTCCCGAGTACTGCGGCCGATTTAATCTGGGTACCCATTTATGCGGGCCTAGTTTGATTCTGGAAGATGAACATTTTAATGTCGATCATTGCAGTATTGGTTATCTGATCGCGCGCCATTGGAAACTTCCGGACTTTATTTGCAAGTCGATCCTGTATCACTATGAGATGCCGCGGGATGAACAGGGTGTCGTGCGTACGCTGGTCGCGATTTTGCAACTGGCGATACATTTTCATCACCGCATCTCTCATGCAGAACATCCGGTTTGGCTGAAGATAGGCGCTGAGGTGTTGGAGGAACTCGGGATTTCGCAGGATGCAGAACAGGCCTATTACGAAGAAATTTCTGAGCAGTTTTTGGCTTGACCTTGTTAAAAACGAAATAAAATTGAAGCGTACTGCCTGCACCGTTTTGTGGGCCGTTGTCAGCATAAGATGTGCTAGCGGTTTGCGACATCCTCAATAACTTTGAGGAAATCATCCCCGTAGCGCGCAAGTTTGCCTTGTCCGACACCGCTGATGCGTCCCATTTGAGTCAGGCTGCCGGGGCGCTGATCGTGCATTTCCAGCAGCGTGCTGTCATGAAAAATTACGTAGGGCGGCACGCCCTGTTCGCGTGCCAGCGCCATGCGACGTGCCTTGAGTGCGATCCATAAAGCGTCCTCATTTGCCCCGGGAAACGGCTCACGCGACTTGCCATCTATCCCTGATTTAACCGATTTTCGTTTAGCGGGTTCTGCATCCCGGCGTAGTGAGAGGGATTGTTCGCCTTTGAGCACGGGACGCGCAGCCTCGGTCAGCCTGAGGCCGCCATACGCTTCGATATCCGCCTCCAGATAGCCGCCTGCGATCAGTTGACGATAGACGCTGCTCCATTGCTGCGCCGTGTGCGCCAGTCCGATGCCGAAGGTCGTGAGCTGCTGGTGGCCGAATTTGCTGACGCGCTCGGTTTGTTTGCCGAGCAGCACATCGACCAGATGGCCGACACCGAAGCGTTGTCCGGTACGATAGACGCAGGATAAGGCCATCTGCGCCTCACGGCTTGCCTCCCACACTTCTACCGGTGTCAGGCAGTTGTCGCATTCCTGACACTTTCCCGGATGTGCCTCGCCGAAATAGCGCAGTATCGTCTGGTGGCGGCAGGCGGTCGATTCGCAAAATCCCAGCAGCGCGTCAAGCTTTTGCAGTTCCACCCGTTTGCGCTCCTCCGGTGAATCGCCCGACAGCAGCATTTGCCGCATCGATACGACATCGCCCAGTCCATAGGCCATCCAGGCATCGGCTGGCAAGCCATCCCGGCCGGCGCGGCCCGTTTCCTGATAATAGCCCTCCATGCTCTTGGGCAGATCGATGTGGGCGACAAAGCGCACGTTAGGCTTGTCGATGCCCATGCCGAATGCGACGGTTGCCACCATGATCACGCCTTCTTCGCGCAGAAAGCGGCTTTGATTGGCCGCCCGCGTTGCCGCGTCCAGCCCTGCATGGTAGGGCAGCGCATCCCAGCCGAGCGACTTTAACTTTGCGGCTGTTTCATCCACTCGTCGACGCGACAGGCAATAGACGATGCCCGCCTCATCAGGATGCTCTTTGTTAATAAAGTCTTGCAGCTGATTGATTACGCTATCTTTATTGCTTACTCTGTAGCGGATATTCGGCCGGTCGAAGCTGGAGACAAACTCGCGTGCCTGTTCAAGCGAGAGCCGTTCCACGATTTCGTGCCGCGTCGGTGCATCGGCGGTTGCGGTCAGTGCGATGCGCGGCACAGCGGGGAAGCGATCCCGCAAGATCGTCAGTTCCCGGTATTCAGGGCGGAAGTCATGTCCCCATTGCGAGACGCAATGCGCCTCGTCGATGGCAAACAGCGCAAGACCGTGTCTTGCCTGAACCTGCTCGAGCAGGCCCAGAAAATGGGCATTCATTAGCCGCTCAGGCGCGACATACAGCAGGTCGAGTTCGCCTCGCATCAGCTGTCCCTGCACCTCACGTGCGATGTCCGTCGACAGGCTGGAATTGAGATAGGCCGCTCTCACGCCCAGTTGTTGCAGTGCCTCGACCTGATCCTGCATCAGGGCGATCAGCGGCGAAATGACGATGCCCGTGCCGGCACGCAGTAGCGAAGGAATCTGGTAGCACAGCGATTTTCCACCGCCGGTCGGCATGAGCACTAGCGCATCCCCGCCGGCTGCGATGTGCTCGACGATGGCCTGCTGTTCACCGCGAAAGGTTGTGTATCCAAAAACGTCGAGGAGGATTTTTTGTGCAGGTGAGGTCATGAAGGTCTTGTGAAAAAATGCCGTGCGATCAGGTCAGCGCCCAGCACTGAATGATAGCATGACCGTTCAGTCAGTCAGCATCGTTCAGCTACTCTGACCTTGAGCTCCTGCTGGTGATCGCTGATTCGGCTGCGTCAAAATTTGCCTGCGTGAATGCCATAAGAACCTCGCCTGTGATGGTGAGTTTTACGTGATTCCTTGTGTCATTTCTGCCAGGAATGGCGCACCTTACAGGTGATGGAGTTTAAATTGCAGTTTCCTCACGCTACAACGGCTCCCTGATGCTGAGTTCGGCTGCTTTTATTTCCCTCCGCTGGAGGGTGGGCGAAGGAGCGGGGTGGTGAATGATGAGGGCATGTTATAAATCCTCAACCCTGAATTCGCTATAGCCTTCATAGTAATAGCTGATGTCTATCCCCTTCATGAATAATTCGCGGTCGTTGATTTTCTCGGTTAGAGCTGCGTTCAGCAGGTGCTTAATTTCCACATCTTTCACCACACTGCGCTCCATGGCAGTAAGATATTCGGCCTTGTCCACCGCATTCCAGTCGATCACCTGCCTGATTTCGCTTTTTAGCATCAAATCCAGCCAGATGCGCGTTGCACGGCCATTGCCCTCGCGAAAGGGGTGGGCGATATTCATCTCGACATATTTCTCGATAATTTTCTCAAAAGTCTGTTGCGGCATCGCGCTGATGTGCTCCAACGATTGCGGCAAGTACATCAGCGGTGCAAAACGAAAATTACCTTTGGCAATATTGACATCGCGGAGTTCTCCTGCAAATTCATAAATATCACTAAATAAATACCCATGAATTTGTGCAAGCCCTTTGAAGGTGCCAATCTCTATGCGGTTAATGTCGCCGCTTTCAAATAGCCGTTTGGCCTTCTGTTTACTGATTTTTTCTTCGGCTTTGTTCAGCTCAATCTGGTTGGTGATATTTAATTTATTGGGCAAAATCATGTTGCTCTCCTTGTTGCTCACACGCATTCAATCCTGAAATCTCGCGCCCTTGGGCTATTTTTTTCAACAGGGGTAGCTCTTCAATCACGTCTTTATCAAGTCGATGCACTATGTTCTTCACCCCGCGCATACTAACACTAAGCACGCTTTTTTAATCTGAAGCAGCCATAATCTGTGAACTATTCATCACCGTTCAGTCAGTCATCATCGTTCAACTAGGCCGCATCGTTCAGCTAGGCATCACCCTGATGCGCTGACGGCCGAATGCCTGTGTATACGCTTCATAATGTCCGGCAACCTGAGCGTGGCAGTCGGGACAATGCCCGTCGGCTGTGAGCCGGTATTCATTGATGTCGTACCAGTCGCGTACGATCAGCGCAGCCCCGCAGGACGGGCAAAAGGTCGTGTCTCCTGCCTTGTCGTGTACGTTGCCGGTATAGACATAAGTCAGGCCTGCCTCGATGGCGATTTTCCGCGCGCGGACAAGCGTCGCAGGCGGTGTTGCAGGGATGTCGGTTAGTTTGAAATCCGGATGAAAAGCCGTAAAGTGCAGCGGCACGCCGGTACCCAGATGTTCTGCGATCCAGTCGCACATTCGGCTGATTTCATCGTCGCCATCATTCAGTCCCGGAATCAGCAGCGTGGTCAGTTCAACCCAGACTTGCGTCTCGCGGCACAGGTAGCTGAGTGTGTCGAGTACCGGTTGCAGATGCGCGCCGCATTGTTTGATATAAAACGCATCGGTAAAGGCCTTCAGGTCTACGTTGGCCGCATCCATTTTGGCGAAAAAATCCCTGCGGGCTTGCGTGTGGATATAGCCGGCTGTAACTGCCACCGTCTTAATGCCCCTCGCATGGCAGGCGTCCGCTGTATCCATCGCGTATTCGGCGAAAATCACAGGATCGTTGTAGGTGAAGGCGACGCTCTTGCAACCCAGTTGTACGGCGCTATGAGCGATCGCCTCGGGGCTGGCCTGATCGGCTAACTTGTCGAAGCTGCGTGATTTGGAAATATCCCAGTTCTGGCAAAATTTGCAGGCCAGATTGCAGCCGGCGGTGCCGAACGAGAGGATGCTGCTGCCCGGATAAAACTGGTTGAGTGGTTTTTTTTCAATCGGATCGACGCAAAAACCGGACGATCTGCCGTAGGTGGTGAGCACCATCTGATCGTTGACCCGTCCTCGCACGTAGCAGGCACCGCGCTGACCTTCATGCAGTTTGCAGTCGCGCGGGCACAAATCGCACTGGACTCGCCCGTCAGGCAGCGCATGCCAGTATTTCGCAGGATAGCGTTCTGTCGCGCTGATGGGCTCATCCATTTTAGGCCTCCTTGAATTTGCTGACTGAGTATCTGGACAGCTGGACGCCTTCATCCCAGAAATCTTCGGGCAGGCCAGCCTTGCGTTTGAGGTGTGCAAGAAATAGCGCAGGTTGCGGCAGCTGTTCCCATACCTGAGGTAAAAACGTGCTGCGATAGCGGCCATATTCGAATATCACGCCATCGATGCCGGGGCGCAACTGAGACAAAGCATCCGCTTCATCGCGAAATTCCATCTTTTCGATGGGGGACAGCAAGGATATTTCAATGCGCGTGATGTCGAGCTCATCCGCTGTCAGCGGCGTGAAACGCGGGTCCTGCAAGGCTGCCGAGACGGCATTGCTTTTGAGGTCAGCCAGCAGAGATTGGTGGGGGATGAGAGAGCCAATACAGCCGCGCAATTGTTCATGTTGGGTGAGGGTGACGAAACAGGCGCCGTATTCGGTGAGCCAGGGGGCACTTTCATCGGCGATGCTCGGAATATGCAAGGCGCGGGAGATCGCGGTGCGTGCGATCGCTAACAAAATTGTGCCTGTTTCAGTCATGGTTGGTATCCTCAGTGAATGCCAGAGCGGCATAACCTACAACCCTGTCGCGATCGCCTGCGGTGTCGCCGGAATTTTTAAGTTCCAGCAAATGCGGCCTCAAATGATGGTGCGCCGCTGCGATCATCAGACCGCTGACAGGTGTGCCGCCGCATGCGCGCTCATGTGCAATGGGTTGAGCCAGGTTCAGGATGGCTTGAACTGTCTCATGGTCTATGCGCTGCGACGTTGCATAAGGCAGATAGTGCGACAGATCCGAGCTGACGACAATCAGCGTTTCCTCACCACACCATAAGCATTCGAGCACCCGGGCGACGTCTGCTGCGCTGGCCTCCCCCACCGCCAGTGGCAGCAGCGTGAAATCGGACAATACGCATTGCAGGAACGGCAGCTGTACTTCAAGTGCGTGCTCCTGCGCGTGTGCCAGAGGGCTTGTTGTGACCTGCGCCAGATGTTTAATGGCGTCGGCCGCAGCCGCGTCAATCAATACGCGGCCAAGTGGCGTGTCGAATGCGTCAACCCCGGGCAGAGCGATACCGCGTATCGCGACGCGATGGGTGGGACCTAGCAATATTACGCGGCGGATTTTGCGGGCGAGCTTGCGCAGCGTGGCATAGGCGGTTGCCGCGATCGCGCCGGAATAGATGTAGCCTGCGTGAGGAACGATCAGTGCTTTAGGGGATAGGTCGAAAGGCGGTGCAGCGGCGAGATATTCTTGCACTTCCCGTTTTAGCTCGCCGGCATCGGCAGGATAGAACAGACCAGCGACAGCAGGCGGACGGATAGCAGGCATGATGTTCTCCTTTTAATCGTGCAAACGATATGGGGGAGAGTCTGCCAGAATCAATCCTGAAATTCAGAATTTTTTACAGGAGATGACGCTTCTGGCGAAGCGCGAAGTGTGTCGAGCTGGCGCGGCTTTAATGCGGTTTTTAAGAGGGAGGTTCATTTTTGGACGAAGCATTTCTTCGTCCAAAAACGGGGCGCGAAAATTATTTCGCCATTTGCTTTTCTCTGATTTCATCGAGAGACTTGCAGTCGATGCACTGGGTAGCTGTCGGACGCGCTTCTAAGCGACCGAGGCCGATTTCAATCCCGCAGTTTTCGCAATAGCCGTATTCGTCAGCCTTGATCTTGCCCAGCATTTCATTGATTTTTTTGATCAGCTTGCGTTCGCGGTCGCGGTTGCGCAGTTCCAGGCTGATGTCGGATTCTTGTGTTGCGCGATCGTTAGGATCGGCAAACACGGTGGCTTCGTCCTGCATGGTATGAACAGTGCGGTCAATGTCTTCGCCCAGACCCGATTTAATCTGTTGCAGAACCTTGCTAAAGTGCTCGCGCTGATTCGGATTCATGTAAGGCTCGCCCTCGGTTGCTTGATAGGGGGCGATGGGCTTTAGCGATAGTTGCGACATGGCACTTCTCCAACGTGAAAAAAATAAGTCCGCTTTAATACCAGAGATCAACTCTTCGTGCAATAAAAATTCACGTTAAGCCTCGTTTATTTGCTTGCGAGCAGTAAAAACAGGCTGGGTCGCTTGTTTAATTGCGGGGCAGGCTGTGATTTCCATTGCTGTATGGTTCGTGTGTATATCTGTTCTGACTCGAGGCTGACATCGGTTGCGACGCAGAGTAAGGTGCGCGGCTGGCATTTTGCAATCAGTGCTTGAAACAGCTTGTCGTTTCGATAGGGCGTTTCGATAAATAGCTGCGTTTGCCGGCGGCTGGCCGATTCGGCCTCCAGTTGAGCGATGGTTTTGCTCCGGTCTGCATCGTTGATGGGCAAGTAGCCGTGAAAGGCGAAGCACTGCCCGTTCATGCCCGAGGCCATCAGGGCGAGCAGGATGGAGGAGGGGCCGACCAGCGGAATGACGCGGATGCCGTTTTTGTGGGCCAGCTCGACAAGGGCGGCACCCGGATCGGCAATGCCGGGACAACCTGCTTCAGAGATGATGCCAACGTCATGCCCGGCTAGCAGCGGAGTCAGTAGCGCTGCGAGTTCCGCGGGTGCGGTATGTTCGTTGAGCGTTTCAAAGTGCAACGACTGGATGGGCTGCTCGTGTTTCAACGCGGACAGGAAGTGTCTTGCCGTCTTGAGTTGCTCGACGACGTAATATTGCAGGCTGCGCGCAACGTTGATGACATGTTGAGGGAGAACCTGCTCGGCGGGCGTGTCGCCCAGCGTGCAGGGGATAAGATAGAGTGTGCCTGGTGTAGGTGTCATATTAGAATGGCTTTATGTTTTCGCGGCGCAGCATGTCAAGCAGCAATATTAACGGCAGGCCGATCAGGGCGTTAGGATCGTCGCCACTCATACTGCTCATCAGTGCAATGCCCAGCCCCTCTGATTTTGCGCTGCCGGCGCACTGATAGGGCTGCTCTTTTAGTAAGTAGCCTTCAATTTCCTCATCGGTTAAGTCGCGCAGCGTGACAAAATTTTCCGCAACGGCGGTCTGCATCTGTCCCGTGCGGCTGTTGAGTAGGGTCAATGCAGTATAAAAGGTGGTGGTTTTGCCGCTCATGCCGCGCAGTTGTCGGCTTGCATTTTCGTGCGTGAGCGGTTTGCCGATTTGCCGGCCTTCCAGCAAGGCCACCTGATCCGAGCCGATGATGAGTGCATCGGGATAATCGGCCGCCACCGCCTGTGCCTTCTCTTGTGAGAGTCGCTCTGAGGTGGTGCGTGCGGATTCACCCGGCTTTGGTGTTTCATCGATATCGGGGGAGGCGGTGACGAATGGCAGTTGCAGGCGCTTTAACAGTTCGCTGCGGTAAGGCGAGGTGGAGGCTAGGACAAGCAAATCAATTCCTTGTAAAAAAAACGTAAGTATTTAAGTGTAAGCAGGCCTGAAAACCCTATGCGCGATTGAAAAGACAGCTATTTTCAATATTTGCACCAGGATTTTTGACAGCGAGGCCCGAAAAATATATCATGCGCGGCTCATGTACGCACGACCTTTTATCGATAGCCTGGATTTCGCCGAAAACGGCAAGCAAATAGACGCGCAAGTGCCTGTTGCTGAGTTGCCGCGTTTGCTCGATGTGCTGGATAATCCGCAAGGAAGTTTGCATTTTATCCTGAAGGGCGGCGTAGATAATCAGGGGCGTCCGATTCTGGATGTCAGTATCGAAGGCGGTTGTCAGTTGCGTTGCCAGCGTTGTCTGCAGGGTCTGGATTATGCAGTGCAGCATGAAGCGCGCTTGTTGTTGTGCGATCAGGCTAGTCTGGATGAGTTGGACGACGAGGAAGAAGAGTTTGAAGGGATTCTGGCAGAGGCGCATCTCGATGTGCTGGCGCTTTTAGAAGACGAGATTCTGCTAGGTTTGCCTATCGCACCGAGACACGAGCTTGGCGATTGTCAGATGGCAGAGGAAGAAGAAAAGCAGATGGATGAAACTCATCCTTTTGCAGCTTTAATGAAATTGAAACGTAAATAATCAGGTTTATCCAAGGAGTAATAGCATGGCAGTTCAGCAGAATAAAAAATCCCCATCCAAGCGTGGTATGCATCGCGCCCATGATTTTTTGACAACACCGGCGCTGGCAATTGAGCCTACCACTGGCGAAAATCATTTGCGTCACCACATCAGCCCGACTGGTTTTTATCGCGGCAGAAAAGTAGTAAAGACCAAGGCTGACTAAGTCCTAATGTCTACAGCGCAGCCGATTCGTCGGCTGCGTTTTCATTTCTATCGGATTTAGATTTTCTGAATTCATCGCCAAGGACACTTTAGTGGATGTCACATTAGCTATAGATGCGATGGGGGGCGACCACGGTGCCTCAGTTACGATCCCCGCCGCCGTTGACTATCTGAAGCAGTATCCTCAAGATACCATCATTCTGGTAGGTAATCCCGACGCCATCCATACCCAGTTGCATACTATCGGAGTCAAGACCGGTCAGTTCGGCGATCGCCTGCGCGTGCATGCGGCAACTCAGGTTGTCGGTATGGATGAGCAGCCGCAATCGGCACTGCGCGGTAAAAAAGACTCGTCGATGCGCGTCGCCATTAATCTGGTCAAGGACGGGACCGCCGCCGCCTGCATTAGTGCGGGCAATACCGGTGCCCTGATGGCAACGGCACGCTATGTGCTCAAGACGATACCCGGTATTGATCGCCCCGCGATCGCGTCCTATCTGCCGACTAAAAATGGTCAGGTGTGTATGCTCGATCTGGGTGCGAATACCGATTGCAGCGCGGAGCATCTGCTGCAATTTGCCATGATGGGGGCAACCCTGGTCACCGCGCTAGAGCATAAGCCCAATCCTACAGTCGGCCTGCTCAATATTGGTTCTGAAGACATTAAGGGTAACGAGGTCGTCAAACAGGCGGCGTTGTTACTGCGCGAGAGCGACCTTAACTTTTACGGTAACGTCGAGGGCAACGATATTTTCAACGGGGTGACGGATCTTGTTGTCTGCGACGGCTTTGTCGGCAATGTTGCGCTCAAAACCGCCGAAGGGGTCGCCAAGATGATGGGCGGCTTCCTGAAAGAAGGCTTTACTCAGAATCTTTATACCAAGTTTGCCGCGCTGGTCTCTCTACCCGTTCTCAAGGCATTCAAGCACAGACTGGATCACCGGCGTTACAATGGCGCCAGTTTGCTGGGGCTGCGCGGCATCGTCGTGAAGAGCCACGGTTCGGCGGATGTATTTGCCTTTGGCTGTGCGATTGAAAAGGCCGCTGAGGAAGCGCGCGAAAATATGTGGCAGCACATCAGCGAACATATCGAAAAGTGGCACAATGAGCGTCAAAATACCCCTCAGGGAGTGTCGTAAATGCATGCAAAAATTATCGGTACAGGGAGTTACCTGCCAGCCAAAGCGCTGAGTAACTTCGATCTGGAAAAGTTTGTCGATACAACGGATGAATGGATCGTCTCGCGCAGCGGCATTCATGAACGGCATATTGCGGCCGATGATGAGGTGACCAGCGATCTGGCGCTGCACGCGAGTCTGCGCGCGATTGAAATGGCAGGCATCGAGGCGTCAGACATCGATCTGATTATCGTGGCGACGACCTGTCCTGACAAAATTTTCCCCAGTACAGCCTGTATCCTGCAAGATAAGCTGGGCATCAAAAATGGCGGTGCGGCATTCGATATGCAGGCCGTCTGCGGCGGTTTTGTCTACGCACTCAATACGGCCGATCTGTATATCCGTGGCGGACAGGCCAAAACCGTGCTGGTGGTCGGCGCTGAAATCATGTCGCGCATTCTGGACTGGAAGGATCGCACGACCTGCGTTCTGTTCGGCGATGGCGCAGGTGCAGTGATTTTACAGGCCAGCAGCGAGCCGGGGATTTTGGCCTCCAAATTACACTCTGACGGTCAGCATCACGCCTTGCTGCGTGTCGACGGGACGGTGTCCGACGGCGTGGTACAGGGCGATCCGTTTATCCGCATGGAAGGGCAGGCGGTGTTCAAATTTGCCGTGACCGTTTTGAGCCGTGTGGTTGACGAAGTGTTGACCATCGCAGGTTTAAAGGGCAGCGATATCGACTGGCTGGTGCCGCATCAGGCTAATATCCGCATCATCGAAGCGACCGCTAAAAAGCTGGGTTTGAGTCTCGATAATGTGGTGGTCACGGTGGCCCATCACGGCAATACCTCATCGGCCTCCATTCCGCTGGCACTCGATGCCGCGGTACGCGACGGGCGGATCAAGGCCGGACAACACGTATTGCTCGAAGCGATCGGCGGCGGATTTACCTGGGGCGCGGTTCTTCTCAAATGGTAGAAAGCAGTCGATAGATGCGAGTCGATAGACGCAAGTTGGAGAGGTCCGCTACGCGGCTTATTCACGAGCGACTGACGATGGCTTCTTTGACTAACGACTAACAACTAACGACTGTTTATAAAATGACTAAATTCGCTTTCGTATTTCCCGGTCAGGGTTCTCAATCGCGCGGCATGATGAACGGCTATGCCGATTTTCCGGTCGTGCGCGACACTTTCAATGAAGCGTCTGATGTTTTGCAGCAGGACTTTTGGCAGTTGATGCAAGAGGGGGCGGATGCCGAACTTAATTCAACCGTGAATACGCAACCGCTGATGCTGACCGCAGGGGTCGCTGTTTATCGCGCCTGGCAGTCTCAGAACGGCGCGACACCTGCCATGATGGCGGGACACAGTCTGGGTGAATACACCGCACTGGTTGCTGCCGGCGCGCTGAGCTTTGCCGACGCGCTGCCGCTGGTGCGTTACCGCGCTGAATGCATGCAGCACGCCGTACCTGAAGGCGTGGGCGGTATTGCCGCGATCCTGGGGCTGGACGATGAAGCGGTGCGTGCCGTGTGCCTCGAAGGTGCGCAAGGTGAGGTGCTCGAAGCGGTCAATTACAATTCTCCCGGGCAGGTGGTAATCGCGGGCAATCGCGCTGCGGTTGAGCGCGGCATGGAACTGGCCAAGGCGCGCGGCGCCAAACGCGCGATTATGCTGCCTATGAGCGTGCCATCGCATTGCAGTCTGTTGACAGGCGCCGCTAGTCAGTTGCGCGCCTATCTTGCTGACGTTGCGATCGTCTCTCCCGTCATTTCTGTGCTGCATAACGCTGATGTGGCCGCCTACAGCGATGCAGATAAAATCAAAGATGCGCTGGTGCGTCAGTTGTATTCGCCGGTACGCTGGGTTGAAACTGTGCTGGCGTTCGGCAAGCTGGGTATCACGCATAACGTCGAGTGTGCGCCAGGTAGGATATTGGCAGGACTCAATAAGCGTATCGATACCAGTCAACAGGCATCAGCCATCAACGACGGTGCCGCATTGACACTGGCGCTAACGACTCTCGCATAAAGGAATAGAACATGACATTACAAGGACAAATCGCACTGGTTACCGGTGCTTCTCGCGGCATCGGTCAGGCCATCGCGCTGGAGTTGGGGCGTCAGGGCGCGATCGTGATTGGTACCGCAACGTCAGATAAGGGCGCGGCTTCAATCAGCGATTATCTGGCAGCCGCCGGGATTAAAGGTCAGGGCTATGCGCTGAACGTTAACGATGTGCCTCAGACCGAGCAGGTTTTGGGTGAATTGCGCAAACAGTATGGTGAGATCTCCATACTGGTGAATAACGCCGGCATTACCCGTGACAACCTGCTCGCGCGCATGACAGATGACGAGTGGGATGACGTCATCGCGACCAACTTGAAGTCGGTCTTCCGCCTGTCACGTGCGGTGTTGCGCGCGATGATGAAGGCGCGGACAGGGCGTATCATCAGTATTTCATCGGTAGTGGGCAGCATGGGCAATCCCGGGCAGGCTAATTATGCGGCATCCAAAGCGGGCATGATCGGCTTTACCAAGTCACTGGCGCAAGAAATTGGCAGTCGCAACATCACCGTGAATTGCGTCGCGCCGGGCTTCATCGATACCGATATGACACATGCTTTGGGCGATGAGCAGCGCGCAAAGTTGGTCGAACATGTGCCGTTAAAACGTCTGGGGCAGCCGGCCGACATTGCCGCCGCCGTTGGCTTTCTTGCAGGTCCGACAGCCGCTTACATTACCGGTGTCACACTGCATGTAAACGGCGGTATGTATATGGAATAGCAGGGCGTGCAGGTCTTCAGCTCAGTGCTGCATGAAAAAGCTCGCCGCCTCGGCGGGCTTTTTTCGTTGATGCACGCTGATTTCGGGCTGACAAACAAGGCGCACGACTGATGCACCTTGAAGAATCGGGCCAAATCCAGCTATCCCCGACCTATCCCGTAAAATGCACTGGCTTCGATAGGCAAAATATCGAGCACTTTGGCATAAAAAATTGTTTGAAGTTCGTGGACAAGGTATCGCGCTAGGATTAACATGTGCCGTTAATGCATCTTTGATGATGCTTTAGTATCCTCAAATCCAAGAAGGAGCATTTGAATGCCTATCACCCGCCGCGATTTTCTCAAGCAAAGCGCTATTGTCTCTTCAGTCGCTGCGACAGTAGGAATTCCGATTAATGAAGTTGCCAGTGCAGCGACCTTGAATGCTGAGGCTGGCTGGCGATGGGATCGGGGCGTGTGCAGATTCTGCGGCGTGGGGTGCGGAATTCAAATCGCTACCGAAAAGGGCAAGATCGTCGCGACCAAAGCCGATATCGATTCGCCGGTTAATCGCGGGCTTAACTGCATCAAGGGTTATTTCAACGGTAAAATTATCTACGGCAAAGACCGCCTTACTCAACCGCTGCTGCGCATGAAAGACGGCAAGTTCGACAAGCAGGGTGAATTCGTTGCAGTCTCCTGGGAGCGCGCCTTCGACGAGATGGAGAAACAATTCAAACGTCATTACAAGGAGCTGGGACCGACCGGAATTGGTTTTTTCGCCTCAGGTCAGCACACCGTGCAGGAGGGCTATGCTGCCGTAAAACTGATGAAAGCGGGATTCCGCAGTAATAACATCGATCCTAACGCGCGGCACTGCATGGCCTCTGCTGTAGCAGGATTTATGCAGACTTTCGGTATTGATGAGCCGTCCGGGAACTATGACGACATCGAGCATACTGACACGATGGTTTTATGGGGGGCGAACATGGCGGAGATGCATCCGGTGCTATGGACGCGCATCACAGATCGCAGGATGAACACGCCCGAAGTGCGCGTGGTTAATCTGACCACGGTGAGCAATATGTCCTCCGGCATTGCCGATCTGGAAATTATCTTCAAACCGAGTACCGATCTTGCCATCATGAATTATCTGGCGCGCGAGATTGTTACCCGCAATGCGGTTAATTGGGACTTCGTTAATAAACACTGTGCTTTCGCAACCGGACCTACCGATATCGGTTACGGTATGCGCGGCTCGGATAAATTCGATTACGCGCCTGAGAAAGACACCAACGGTCGCGAACTGACCATGGTACTGAACGAACAGGAAGCGATTGCCCAGGGTAAGCAAACCGGTGCGACGGTGGAACAGAAGAACCGCAATACGGCTGACAAGCACTGGCTGATCAGTTTCGACGATTTCAAAAAAGGCGTCGAACCCTACACGCTTGATTTTGTTGCGGAACTGGCAAAAGGCGACGTGGACGAGTCGCTGGACGACTTTAAGGCCAAGCTAAAAATGCTGGCTGATCTGTATATTGAGAATAATCGTAAAGTGGTCAGCTTCTGGACCATGGGTTTTAATCAACACCAGCGCGGCACCTGGGTTAATGAACAAGCCTATATGGTGCATCTGCTGCTGGGCAAACAGGCAACACCCGGCAATGGCGCGTTTTCCTTGACCGGACAGCCATCAGCTTGCGGCACTGCACGCGAAGTCGGCACCTTCTCGCATCGTCTGCCGGCCGACATGGTGGTAAACAATCCGGATCACCGCGCAGCCTCTGAAAAGATCTGGCAGCTGCCTGCAAAAACGCTCAATCCTAAACCTGGCAGCCATATCACCAAGCTGCTGCGCGACCTTGAAGACGGCCAGGTGAAATTTGCCTGGGTGCAAGTTTGCAACCCATTCCAGGGCAGCGCCAACGCTAACCACTGGATTAAGGCGGCGCGCGAGATGGATAATTTTATTGTGGTGTCCGATGCCTATCCCGGTATCTCGACCAAAGTCGCCGATCTGGTGCTGCCGGCCGCGATGATCTTCGAAAAATGGGGGGCTTACGGCAACGCCGAGCGTCGTACTCAGATGTGGCGCGAACAGGTGCCGCCACCGGGTGAAGCGCGTGCCGATATTTGGCAGATTATGGAGTTTTCCAAGCGCTTCAAGTTAAAAGAAGTCTGGGGGGAGCAGAAGATACCGGGGCTTAAGGCAGCAGGTTTTGCTGATGGTGTATTGCCGGATGTGTTAACGGGTTCCGGGCTCTCGCCTGAGGCGACGCTGTACGATGCGCTGTTTGCCACCGCGGACAATAAAAAATTCAGCTGGCCGGATGCGGTTGGCAAGACCCACGATAATCATGTTTCGCGCCTGTTGGGTGATCACTGGTTTCCTGAAAAAGCCTTGTTTGAAGAATATGCCAGTTTCGGTCGCGGTCATGCGCATGATCTGGCCGAATTCGATGTGTATTTCAGAGACGATGTGCGCGGGCTGAAATGGCCGGTGGTCAACGGTAAAGAGACACACTGGCGCTTCAACGAAGAATATGACCCCTATGTCAAAAAAGGCAGCGGTTTCGATTTTTACGGCAAGGCGTTCAAAAAACTGCCTTCAGGAAATCTGGATGGCGTGACCAATGCGGCGGATACCGACATCAGCGGTAAAGCCAAAATCTTCTTCCGTCCTTATGCCGCGCCCGTTGAGGTGCCGGATCACGACTATGACATGTGGCTGTCCACCGGTCGCGTGCTGGAGCACTGGCATTCGGGAACGATGACGAGGCGGGTGCGCGAGTTGCACTGGGCCGTACCTGCGGCACTGATTTTTATGCATCCGGATGATGCTAAGTCACGTGGGCTTAAGCAGGATAGCATCGCCTGGATCGAGTCACGCCGCGGCAAGGTCAAAGCCACCGTCGAGACGGCCGGACGTAATCGTCCGCCTAAGGGGACGGTGTTTGTGCCTTGGTTTGACGAGGGGGTGTTCATCAATAAGGTGACGCTGGATGCGACCTGCCCGATTTCCAAGCAGACCGATTTTAAAAAATGTGCGGTCAAAATCTATAAGGCTTAAGCCTGAGGGAGATGAAATGATGATTAAAAAATACCTAGTTAGCGCACTTTTGATCGCACTCTCGGCAGGTTCTGCTTATGCGACGGCACCGATCAAGACGGAAGAGATGGGGCTGTCCAAGACCAGCGTTTTTGAAGTGCCGACGCCCCGTGTTTATCACTACAGCGATGCGGCGCCCGGTGCAAACAAATTGCTGCCGCGCGCCTATCTTGGGGCGCCGCCTCAGGTGCCGCATGCGGTCAGCGATTTTTTGCCCATTACACGTGAAAATAATCTCTGCGTTGCCTGTCATGCACAGCCTGATCTGTGGGGTAAAAAAGTGGCAGCGGGTATGCCTGTGCCAATTCCAGCTACGCATTACACCGACAGGCGCAATGCACCGGACAAAGTGACCGATCATCTGATTAACGGTCGCTACAACTGTAATCAGTGTCATGTTCCGCAGAGCGATGCACCGGCGTTGGTTGAAAATACGTTTTCCAATAAAAAGAAACGCTAACTTAAGAAACATGCCGGTGGATGAGCAATCTGCCGGCACTCGTGACCTACATGCATGACGTTATTCCGATTCAATCCATCAGTAGTTCGCCCGTATCTTCAGGTGAGTCGGTTCAGCGCAGTCTAATGCACGGCGTTGTGTTGAGTGACGCCATGCGCCGCCCGATGCAGGATCTGCGTATCTCCGTTACGGACCGCTGCAATTTGCGTTGCACTTATTGCATGCCGCGCGAAATATTTGATCAAAATCATGCTTTTCTGCCTCGCAGTGAACTGCTGACGCTGGAAGAAATTGTCCGCGTCGCGGCCTCATTTGTTCGGCTGGGCGTCCGTAAAATTCGTCTGACGGGGGGGGAGCCGCTGATGAGGCGCGGGATCGAACAGTTGGTCGAAAAGCTGTCCGCCTTGCGCACCAACACGGGAGATGCGGTCGACATTGCCATGACCAGCAACGGCGTGTTGCTCGAGGCGCGTGCACAAGCACTCAAAAATGCAGGCCTGTCGCGCATCACCGTCAGTCTGGATGCCTTGGATGAGGCGATCTTTCAACGCATGAGTGACTCACACGCGTCGGTAAATTCGGTTCTGGCGGGGATCGCGGCAGCGCAGCGTGCGGGACTGCCGGTCAAGATCAATATGGTGGTCAAGCGCGGTGTGAATGACGGTGAAATCATGCGTATGGCGGAGTATTTTCGCAACACCGGCATTGTGCTGCGCTTTGTCGAATATATGGATGTCGGCAGCACCAACGGTTGGGTAATGGATGAGGTCGTGCCGGCACGGGAGATCGTCGAAATGATTTCTGCCCGATATCCCTTAGTTCCACTGGTTGCCAGTTGCACGGGCGAAGTTGCCAGTCGCTGGGCTTATGCCGATGGTGCGGGCGAGATTGGTCAAATCGCGTCGGTCACGCAGGTTTTTTGCCATGAATGCACGCGCATCCGGCTGTCTACCGACGGAAAACTGTACACCTGTTTGTTCGCAGAGCAGTCGAATGCCGATCTCAGAGCCCTGCTGCGTGGGGGGCGTAGCGATGAAGATATCGGTCATGCGATTGAAAATTGCTGGCAAAATCGCACCGACCGGTATTCAGAGATTCGCAACGAAGTGGCCCGATTGCCGCGCAATAAAATCGAGATGTCGTATATTGGCGGGTAAGCCACACTTATGGACGCACTAGCATGAATGACTTAACACATTTTTCTGAATCAGGACGCGCGCGCATGGTCGATGTGTCCGCTAAACCAGAGTCGCAACGTACGGCGGTGGCAAGCGGCGTGCTGCGTATGCAGGAGGCGACCTTGCTGCGTATCCGCGAAGGACGCATGAACAAGGGCAACGTGCTGGCGGTGGCCGATGTTGCGGCTGTGATGGCGGCAAAACGTACGCCGGATATTATTCCGATGTGCCATTCGATTATGTTATCCGGCGTAGCGGTCGAATTTAGCGACATCGCGGAACCGGATGACAGTGGCTGCACCGGTATCAAGGTGATGGTCACGGTCAGTTGCGCGGGGCAGACCGGGGTTGAGATGGAAGCGCTGACTGCGGCGAACGTTGCACTCCTGACGATCTACGATATGTGCAAGGCTATTGATCGCGGCATGCGTATCGAATATGTGCAGCTGGAAGAAAAGCGCGGCGGTAAGAGTGGACTCTGGCGGCGGGAAAACAAATGATAAATGTGCTGTTTTTTGGCCCGGTCGTCGAGCGGACGGGAATCAGAGACTGTCAAATCCCCTGCGTTGAGGGTATGACGTTGCAATCTTTGCGCGATCTGCTGGCCGCGCGTTATCCGCACGCCTTTGAAATTGTCTGCTTTTGCGCGGTGAACGGCCAGCAGGTTCGCGATCTTTCAGTCGAGCTTGTTGACGGCAGCGAAGTGACCTTCATGGCCAAGTTTTCCGGGGGATAGATGAAGGACGCGGTCAGAATTCAGCAGGACGATTTTTCTCAGGATGAGGAAATTACAGCCCTCAAAGCCGGTTCACTACGCATGGGTGGCATTGCCACGTTTGTCGGTTGCGCACGGGATTTTTCTGAAGGTCGTGCGGTGTCGCAAATCAGCTTCGACGCCTATGGCAGCATGGCGCTGTCTGAAATGAATCAACTGCGACTGGATGCCATCGAAAAATACAGTTTGCTGGATGCGCGCATCGTGCACCGCCTCTGTACGGTCACGGCGGGTGAGAATATCGTGTTCATCGCGGCAGGGGCCGAACACCGGGTAGCCGCTTTGGATGCGTGTCGCTGGATGATAGACGAGCTGAAAGTGCGCGTGCCGATCTGGAAAAAGGAAGTCACACCTGAGGGGGGCGCATGGCTTACCTCGCATCCATGAAAGTCATCTCCATCGTAGGGCATTCCGGTTCCGGCAAAACGACGCTGATCGAAAAACTGGTGCGACATTTAAGCGATCAAGGGTTGAACATCGCGACGATCAAACACGCACATCACAAGGTGGAGCTCGACACGCCGGGCAAGGACAGTCACCGTTACAAGGCCGCAGGCGCGTCGATGAGCATGCTGCTCACGCGGGATGCGTTACAACTGGTGGCGGATGCGACGGAAGAACGCGAGCCTGAACAGCTGGCCCGTCGTTTCATGAGCGATGCGGATTTGGTGCTGGCCGAAGGGTTTTCCCATGCGCGGGGTGCCAAGATCGAGGTGATGCGTCGCGCCTGCGGCAAACTGCCCCGCTGCACACTTGAAGACGGATTGATCGCGATAGTCACCGATATGGATGAAATTTACCCTGAACTGCCACATTTCGGTCTGGAAGATATCACCGGTATCAGTCAATTTATACTCGAACGCGGATGATCGCGGACTGTACGGCATTGATACTGGCAGGGGGCGAGTCTCGTCGCATGGGGCAGGACAAGGCCTGTATGCTGCTGGGTGAGCAAACGCTGTTGCAGCGCGTCGCTGCGATCGTTCAGCCGTTATTTTCTGAGGTTATTGTCAGCACGCGTGAGCGTCGCGCCGATTGTGATTTGACGCAAGTTTTTGATTCTACTATGTATTCTGGACCGTTGGCCGGGCTGTCGGCCGGCCTCGAATGCATCAAAACACCCTGGATGTTTGCGGTGGCCTGCGACATGCCCTTTATTACGCCCCGTCTGATCGAAAATATGGCGGCGCATCGGGGTGATTTCGATGCGGTTGTGCCCGTTTTTCAGGGGTATCCACAACCGCTGGCGGCATTTTATGCCACGCGAATTGAGCATGAATTGCGCGACGTGCTGCAGGGCGGCGGTAAACGGAGTTTGCGCGAACTGCTAGCCAGACTGCGTGTGTGTTATGTGGATGAGGCTGAAATACCCGTGGCGGATCACGCTGGATTTTTCGATCTGGATACGCCGGAAGAGATGAAATCAGCAATGGAGAAAGTAAATCAATGGAACACCTGAAAATCAGTCGCGCACAGCGCATCATTTTTGAATGTATCACGCCTCAGGATTCTGAAACGGTTGATTTAGCCGTGTCGCTGGGACGGGTGCTGAGCGAAGACATCCGCGCTAATCGCGATTTGCCGCCCTACGATGTGTCGGCGATGGATGGGTTCGCGGTGCGCAGTGCTGATCTGGTCAACCTGCCGGCGACGCTTATGATCATCGAAGATATCAAGGCGGGCGACATGCCGACTTTGAGCATCGGATGCGGGCAGTGTGCGAGGATCATGACGGGTGCACCGATGCCGCAGGGTGCGGATGCGGTGATCCGCGTGGAAGATACGAATGAGGTTTCACCTGACATGGTGCAGATCACAATAGCGGTAAAAGCGTGTCACGATGTCAGGCCTCAGGGCGAAAATATGCGTGAGGGCGATGTCGTACTCACTAAAGGCACTGAAATCACGCCGGGCGTAATCGGCGTGCTGGCCACGGTGAAGGCCGCGAAACTGTCTGTATACCGGCGTCCGCGTGTCGCGATTCTCTCCACCGGCAATGAACTCGAGGCGATTGGCGATCCAGTCAATCCCAATAAAATCCCCGATTCAAATACCTATGCACTGATGGCGCAGGTGCAGGCACTGGGTATCACGCCTGCCATGCTTGGTATCGCGCGGGATGATCCGGCTGAACTTGAACAGTTTCTCACAATCGGGCTGGCGTACGATGTGTTGCTGGTCTCGGGCGGTACCTCAGTCGGCGTGCATGACTACGTGCGCCCCACGATCGAAGGATTGGGCGTTGAAATGAAATTCTGGCGCGTGGCGATGAAGCCGGGTCATCCGCTGGCATTTGGCAAGACCGACAAAACAGTCGTCTTTGGGCTGCCGGGCAACCCCGTGTCCAGCATGGTGTGCTTCGAAGAGTTTGTCGCTCCCGCGCTGCGTCGCATGATGGGTAATCCCAGGCTGTACCGCCGTACGGTGACTGCGCGTCTGGCGCATGCGGTCAAAATGCGTCCCGGTCGCACCGAATTCATCCGGGTGCAACTCTCAACAGATAATACAGGTTACATCGCCAGTTCCACCGGTACGCAGAGTAGCGGCGTGCTGCTGTCAATGGCGCGGGCGGATGGCTTGCTTGTCTTGCCATCTGAATGCAGCGGATTTGCGGCGGGCGCACAGGTGACCGTTCAATTGCTCGATGGCACCGTGTTTCAGGAATGCCCGGGATTTAAGGAGTAATGATGGCACGTATCGGTATTTTGACTATTTCTGACCGCGCCAGTCGCGGAGAATATGAAGATCTGGGCGGGCCTGCCATGCGCGCCTGGTTTGAGCGTGTATTGACCAGTCCTTGGGAGGCGGTGGCCAGAGTGATTCCGGATGAGCAGCCGCTGATAGAGGCGGCGTTGATTGAATTGTGCGATCAGGAAAAATGCTGTTTGGTGGTCACCACAGGCGGCACGGGCCCGGCGTTGCGCGATGTAACACCTGAGGCCACCGAGGCCGTATGCGGCAAGATGATGCCGGGCTTTGGCGAGCTGATGCGCGCCGCGTCGCTAAAATTTGTGCCGACCGCGATTTTGTCACGCCAGACGGCAGGCATACGCGGTAGCAGTCTGATCGTAAACCTGCCCGGTAAACCCTCGGCGATTGGCGATTGTCTGAATGCGGTGTTTCCTGCCATCCCTTATTGCATCGACTTGATCGAAGGGGCCTATCTGGAATCCGATCCTGAACAATGTAAGGTGTTCCGTCCTGCTCATGCCAAAAAGCCTTAGCGTGTGTCATCAATGAGTTTGCATGAAGGGATATTGGCGCTGCTCATTCTGGTCGCCGCGGTGCTGTACTCTTCAGTTGGTCATGGCGGCGCATCCGGGTATCTGGCAGCCATGGCGCTGATGGGCATCTCTCCCGCAGAAATGAGACCGGTTGCACTGTCGCTGAATATTCTGGTCGCGGTGATAGCCACATTTAAATATTACCGTGCGGGCGCTTTTTCCTGGCGTTTATTCTGGCCGCTCGCCATCGCCTCGATTCCCTGCGCCTATCTGGGCGGCACATTGACGCTGTCCGGGCATCTGTATAAGCCTGTCGTGGGTATCGTTCTGATTTATTCCGCATGGCATATTTTTCGGACGCTGCACGAGCCTGAGCGTCCTGTGGTTGAGCGTCCCGCATTGTGGGTGTTGCTGTCGGCGGGCGGTGTGCTGGGATTTCTTTCCGGCTTGACCGGGGTGGGCGGGGGGATATTTTTAAGTCCGCTCATTTTGTATTATCGCTGGGCGAAGGTAAAAACCGTATCCGGAATCGCCGCAGCTTTCATCCTCGTCAATTCGGTCGCCGCTCTGGCGGGGGTGGCAAAACTGGCACCCGGCTTACCCGCAGCGCTGCCTTACTGGGCGGTTGCGGCGGTTGTGGGTGGTCTGATTGGCGCCGAATATGGCAGTAAACGTCTGGGCAACCCGGCTATCAAAAAGCTGTTGGCGCTTGTGTTGCTCATTGCCGGAATGAAAATGATCGCAACTGCTTAAATTTGATTATATTTCAATTGGATAGATGGCGTGTGCGATAATGCGCACGGTTTTTATCACCGATATTTGATGGGGTGCTAGTCGATCGATTTTACGACCTTTGAAAATATTCAAGAGTGAGGTAAGCTGGAAATCAGCTATCGTCATTTCATGCAATCACAGATAATTTTAACTAATCGTTCATCATGATCAATTCTCGTGTCGCACTACTGTTTAAGAATTTGCCTGACAAGTATCCGAAATTGCTTGCGCGTGATTACACGCACGTTCTGAATCATCTGATGCAGTTATGGAATACGCCTAAATTTGAATCCTACATGCACGATCTGATGATAGATAATCGCGGCGGACGGCAAGGATTCTCACCGATGGTGATCGCTGAACTGTTATTTGTCAGCAAACTGCATGATGTCTGTAAGAAAAATGGTTACAAATTACCCCAGTTTGAAGATCCCTGGGAATCTATCCCATGTGCCAATCCCACTCCGCAGGGATTTATGCTTGCGCTTGAGCGCGGGCAGCAGAGCGTGCTTGAAATTTTTCTGGGTGCGGGTGTGCGGATTGATTATCGCTTTGAAGGCGGGCAGACCCCGCTGATGATCGCTGCCATTAACGGACAGCTAGGTGTTGTGCGTTACCTGATACATCAGGGGGCTGAAGTCAACGCAGCGGATTCGGGGAAATATACAGCCCTACATTGGGCCGCTTTTTACAACCACACACAGATAGTCGGGGAGTTGTGCATTGCCGGTGCGCTGATCAATGCCGTTCAAAATAGCGGGGACACGCCGCTTTCGCTGGCCGTCACCCGTGGACATCTGGTCGCCAGCCGATTGCTGCTCGATTGTCAGGCTGACCCAAATATTTCCAGTAATCACGGGTCTCCATTGGCCATTGCCCAAAAGCGCAACAGCGACGAGCTGCTTGTGTTGCTAAGGCAGTACGGCGCTCGCGTCTGATGGAGGCGGGCTGAACAGATCCAGCCCGAGTTTTTAGAACTGCTCGTGTTCGCCTAAGTAACGCCACTGACCGGCAGGCAGGAGCCCCAGCTTGATCTTGCCGATGCGGATGCGCTTGAGGCCTGTGACCGTCAGACCCACTAGTTCGCACATGCGGCGAATCTGACGTTTTTTCCCTTCCCGTAAGATAAAGCGCAGCTGGTCTTCATTCTGCCAGGACACTTTAGCCGGTTTCAGATATTCGCCGTCGAGCTTTAGGCCCTGGCAGAGCAGCGCCAGACCGGACGATTCGAGCTTGCCTTGTACGCGCACCAGATACTCCTTGTCCACCTTGGAGTCTTCACCTATCAGTTGTTTGGCAACCCGACCGTCCTGCGTCAATATCAGCAAGCCTTGCGAGTCTATGTCGAGACGGCCGGCAGGCGCTAAGCCGATGAACTGGCTGCGATGAAATTTGATCGGCGAAGGATCTTCTTTCCAGTGGGTGGCTTCATCGAGCAATGCTGCGGCCGGTTTATAACCGTGTTCCGCTTGTCCTGAGACGTAACCTACCGGTTTGTTCATTAAAATTGTCACACGCTCGTGCTGGACGACCTGTGCTGCCGTGCGCAGCGTGATCTGCTGGTTCGGGTAGACCTTGGTGCCCAGCAGGCTGACTGTTTCGCCATCCACATCGACCCAGCCCTTTTCGATATAGCTGTCCGCTTCGCGGCGTGAGCACAGGCCGAGTTCGGACATGCGTTTGGAGAGACGAATTTTTTCCATGATAATTAGGCGTATGAGTTAAGGCGCGATTTAAGCACAAAGCGGCGTGAACTGAGAACTAAATCATGCATAAAGTTTAAATTTAAATGAAAAACGGGGCGTGGGGCCGCATCAAACTCTGAAACGCGCGTGTTGTGCAGGTAAGTGCGGTCTATATTGGCAGAAATTGCGCGGGATCGGTTATGCTGCGCGGGTCTTGTGAACTGTCGATGTCGAGTATGCATAAAGTGATTAAAGAAAATGGCTTAGCCTTGCTGGCCGGCCTGTCTTGTGTGGCGGGGTTCGCGCCATTAGGACTTTTCCCTATACCCGTTGCAGCACTCGCGCTGCTCTTCGTGTTGTGGGGGCGGGCCGCAACCCCGCGTGCAGCAGCTTATCTGGGGTTTTTCTTCGGATTGGGGCTATTTGGGGGCGGGATATCCTGGATTTATGTGGCGCTGCACGATTTTGGTGAGATGCCCGTCTGGTTGGCAGGACCGGCAACTCTGTTGTTCGCGGCATTTCTGTCCTCGTTTACCGGGCTTGCCGGTTTTTTGCAGGCGCGTTTTTCGCCGCTAGCTAATTTGCGCGTCCTGTTGGTGATGCCAGCGGTCTGGGTGTTAATCGAATGGTTACGCGGCCTGATTTTTACAGGCTTTCCCTGGTTGACGCTGGGCTATGCGCACAGCGACAGTCCTCTGGCAGGTTTTGCCGCGCTGCTCGGTGTCTACGGCGTGTCGCTGGTCGCCGCCCTTTGCGCCGGTTTGCTGGCGCTCATCTGGCAAGTGCGCTGGTGCCGGCACGGCCAAATGGCCTGTGCCCTGTTCGCAGCCTTGTGGGCCGGAGGCGAACTGCTGCGCCATGTGGCCTGGACGCAAACAGTTGGTGCGCCGTTTTCGGTGACGCTGGTGCAGGGCAATATCGGGCAGGACATCAAATTCACTGAGGAAGCGCTCGCAGGTACGCTCGATACTTACCGGCGGCAGGTGTTGCAGAATCCGGCGAAACTGACAGTGTTGCCTGAAACGGCCTTGCCGATGATGCGTGATGACGTGCCGCAGGAATTACTTGAACAATTGCGCGAGCATGCCAGGCGTAATCAGGGTGATGTGCTGGCCGGGGTGTTTGAACGCGACCGCGGCGGCTACTACAACAGCGTGATTGCGCTGGGTGTCTCTGAAGACGGTTTTGCTCAGGAGTCGCCGCACTATCGTAAGCATCATCTGGTGCTCTTCGGCGAGTTTATTCCGTTTCGCCCGCTGTTCGGCTGGCTGATCAATGAAATACTCAATATCCCGATGGGCGATCTGGCGCGCGGTGAGGCTGAGCCGCCGCCGTTGTCCGTCGCGGGACAGCAGGTCGCGGTGAATATTTGCTATGAAGATGTGTTTGGTGAGGAAATCATCAGCGCGCTGCCGGAGGCCACTTTGCTGGTCAATGTTACCAACGACGGCTGGTATGGACGCTCTCATGCGGCCGCACAGCATAATCAGATCTCGCAATTTCGTGCGCTGGAAACCGGTCGCATGATGCTGCGTGCCACCAATACCGGGGTGACGTCCATCATCGGGGTAAATGGCCGTGTGCTGCAACAGTTACCGCAACACCAATTGGGGGTGCTGCAAGGGGTGGCGCAGGGCTATGGGGGCAGCACGCCTTATGTGCGTTGGGGCAATATCGCCGTGCTGCTGCTGATTGCGCTGATGCTCACAGGGGGCAGCTTGCGAAGCCGGCGCTAGCGATGTGGATGTGTTATTTGCTGCGCTGTGCCGACGATACGCTGTATTGCGGCATCACGAACAATCTTGCTAAACGGCTCGACGCCCATAATGCCGGGACGGCGGCCAAATACACGCGGGTGCGAGTACCGGTGGTGCTGGTGTTTAGCGAGCCTTGTGCGGACAGGTCTTGTGCCTCTAAGCGGGAGATTGCAATCAAAAAACTGAGCCGTATCGCTAAACTTCAGTTGATTGCCGGTGTGACAGGCGACTGAGCCACATCAAATCGTTTGAATTTTCCGGTCAGTTCATTTAGTGATTCCTGGGTGAAGAACCGGTAGCCGTTGCGCCCCTCTTTTTTTGCCTGATACATGGCAATGTCGGCATTGATGAGCAGCACTTTTTCATCTTCGCCATGCTGTGGATAGGCTGCGATACCGATGCTGCCGGAAATCCTTACCTCATGTTTGCCAACGGTGAAGGGCGTATTGAGGCTGTGCAGGATTTTTTCGGCGATCATGGATGCATCGTCTTCTTGATCGATCGCGTGCAGCAAGACAACAAATTCGTCACCGCCGATGCGTGCAACTGTATCCGACTCTCTGACGCCGGCGAGCAATCGTATGGCGACCTGTTGCAGCAATAAATCGCCTGCCTCGTGTCCCAGTGTGTCATTGACTGGTTTGAATTTATCCAGATCGATGAACATGAGCGCCATCTTTGAATGGTCTCGCCGTGCTTTGATGACTGCTTGTTGCAGTCGATCGCTCATCAGGGCACGATTGGGCAGATTGGTGAGCGGGTCATAGTGCGCCCGATAGTGCATCCGTTCATCGACCGTTTTTCGTACCGTGATATCCGAGAGCGTGCCTATCATACGCAGCGGTTTTTCATTGGTGCCGTGACTGACGATCATGCCGCGTGCCAGCACCCATTTGACGGTGCCATCCCGGCATAAAATGCGATGTTCATTGTAATAACTGGCGGTATGTCCCGCGAGGTAATCCTTGATGCTGAGATCGACCACGTCCCTGTCATCCGGGTGAATGTGCTGATGCCAGGTGGTTTCGTGTGCGGTGGTATCCTCGTCGTTGAAATCGACGATTTCCTCGTAGCGTGGCGACAATGTCACCTTGTTTTGCGGAATATTCCAGTCCCACACTCCTTCACCGGCGCCTTCGAGCGCAAACTTCCAGCGCGCTTCACTTTGACGCAGTTCACGGGCGAGTTTAGCCAGTGTCACACTGGCAGCGGAAAGAATCACGATGACAAAGGCGGCCAACGCCAGTAAATAATGCTCTCCGGATATCCGCAGGAAAAAATCCATCATGCGCGTTGATATCCTTTTATGCGCAGCCTGAACCCCGTGATGCGGGAGGGAGTCGTGTGTTTTTTCGTGATCATTTGTAGAGCAGGTGAGGCAGCCAGGTTGAGATGGCGGGAATATAGGTGATTAAACCCAGATAAACAAGCATCACGCCGACCCAGGGCAGGGTGGCGATCGACACTTCCGTCAACCCTTCTTTTGCCAGATGGCTCGCGACAAACAGATTCAGCCCCACCGGCGGATGGATCATGCCGATCTCCATGTTGACCACCATGATGATCCCTAGGTGGATCGGGTCGATCCCCATGACTTTGGCGATGGGCAGGAACAGTGGCGCTAAAATCAGCACGATGGAGGTCGGCTCCATGAATTGTCCGGCGGCGAGCAGCGCCAGATTCACCATCAGCAAAAACATCCACGGTTGCAGGTTTTGTGCCACGACCCAGGCTGACATCTCCTGCGGAATCTGCTCTGACGTCATCAAAAAGGAGAACAATATCGCATTGGTGATGATGTAGAGCAGCATCGCGCTGGTATTCGCGGCACTGAGCAATGTTTTGGGTACCTGACGCCAGGACAGGTCACCGCTGAAGAATTTGGCGGCGACGAACGCGTAGACGGCGGCAACTGCAGCAGCTTCCGTCGGCGTGAACAGGCCACCGTAAATACCGCCGATCACTAGTACCACCATGAAGATCCCGCTCCAGGCATCGCGGAAGGACTGCCAGAATTCGGCTGCGGTCGGTTTAGGCTGCGTGGGGAAATGCTTGCGCTTGGCCTGTATGAAGACCAGTGACATCATAATGACGGCCAGCATGATGCCGGGGACGATGCCTGCGATGAACATCTTGCCTGCGCTCTCGGAGGTGGCGACCGAGTAGATGATCATCACGATGGACGGCGGAATCAAGATGCCGAGCGAGCCTGCCGAGGTGATCACACCAACGGAAAAGCGCTTCGGGTATCCCGCCTTGATCATCGCGGGTAGCATCACAGAGCCGATCGCCATCACGGTGGCCGGACTCGAACCTGAGATGGTGGCGAAGAAGGCGCAGGCCAGTACGGCCGCCATCGCAATGCCGCCGGGCATCCAGCCGACCAGGTTGCTGGCGAAGCGCACGATACGCGCGGCAATTTTCCCGTCGATCAGGAACTGGCCGGACAAGACGAAAAAGGGCACGGCCATGATCGAGAAACTCTCCAGACCGGTAAACAGTCGCTGCGAGATGATGTTGACCGTGTCGATGGAAAATGAAGAAAATCCTAGGAGATAAATCAGTACGGTGGTGCCCAGCGCGATGGAAATCGGCGTGCTGGTGAGCAGTAGTACCAGCAGGATGCTGATGATGAGTAGCGCGGTCATGCGGCGGCCTCCTCGTTATGCCCGCCCATGTCGTGCACGGGTAGATCGCCGGTTTGAATAAATGCTTTGATGACCTGCATAAATCGGTAGCACATCAATCCTGAACCGAAGGGGATGGCCAGATAGACGATCCACATCGGCATTTCAAGATCCGGCGAGACTTGACCCGTGCCGTGGATGAACAGTACCCAGCGCGCGCCGAAAAATGAAATCGAACCGGTGAAAATGACGCCCAGGGATAAGGCCGCAATCACCATGGCTTTTCGTATCGAGGGTCTGACCCAGTTGACCAGAAAATCCACGCCGATGTGGATGCCGGTACGCACGCCGTAGGCCGCACCAAATTTGGCCATCCAGATGAACAAATAAATGGTGAGCTCTTGTGCCCAATCGATGCCAGAACCTGTGGTATAGCGCATCACCACCGCGGCAAAGGTGACCAGCGTTGCTGCTGCCATAAAACTGGCAATCAGAAACTCTTCGAAGTGATTCAGAAAACGATTGATCATTGCGCACTCCAAACGTACCGGGACACGTTTATCGTGTCCCGGTTGGTCGTTATTTCTTCGTTGTGTCAACAGGTTTGGTGGCGGAATACTCTTTGGCGACCTGTGCTGCGGTCGTATTGGCAATTTGAATCAAGTCGGCACCGATGACGGATTCAAATTCTTTTTGCAGCGGCAGCAGCTTCTTTTGCCACTCAGTGCGCTCAGTCGGGGTCAGTGTGTAGACGGTGGTGGTTTTTGCAGCAATCACGCGGGCCAGCGCATCATCGTTATCCTTTTGTGCAATATCGCGTTCATAGGCGGTTGCTTCTTTCATCGCCTGATTGAGCGCGGTGCGCACATCGGCCGGCAACCCGTCCCAGAACGATTTGTTGACGATCACCGCATAGCCCAAATAGCCATGGTTGGAGATAGTCATGTGCTTTTGCACTTCATGCATTTTCTGGGTGTAAAAATTGGATACGGGATTTTCCGTGCCATCCACAACGCCCTGCTGCAAGGCGGTATAGACTTCACTGAACGCCATCACCTGCGGGTTTGCACCCAGCGCTTTCATCTGGGCGTTTAACACCTTGGACGATTGGATGCGCATTTTCAGACCGTTCAGGTCGGTCGGGGCATGCATGGGCTTGTTCGAACTCATCTGTTTGAAACCGTTATCCCAGAAGGTCAATCCGGTGACGCCTTTGGTGTCGAGTTTCGCAAACAGTTTTTTACCCGCTTCGCCATCCATCACGCGGTGCAGGGTTTCCTGATTCGGGAATAGAAAGGGCAGATCGAACAGTTGAAACTCAGGTGCGCCCATTGGGCCGAATTTGGATAAAGAGGGCGCGAGCATCTGCACGGCGCCGCTTTGCAGCGCCTCGATTTCTTCGCGGTCCTTGTATAACTGGCTGTTCGGATAGACCTCGATTTTGACTTTACCCTTGGTCAGCTTTTCGGCAACTTGCTTGAAGCGCTCGGCAGCTTGACCCTTAGGGGTGTCAGGGGCAACGACATGACTGAACTTGATAATGATTTCACCTGCGGCACTCGCGACGCCTGAGATGCCTAGTGCCAATACAAACATCGCTATCGTACGTAATTTCATGATTCGCTCCCTGAATGAATTTTGAATTATTTTTATGGGCGAGGCGTCTGAAAAAAACAGACAGTTTGCCGTGGGGTGAAATATACGAGTGTTAGGGTTTATGCGCTAGCCCCCAAGTGAAAAAATAATTAGCGGGATGGCTTATCAAACGGCGAAACACGCTGTTTAACCGACGTCGCTTTGGGTGGTGAAAAACGCGACGGCCTCCGTTTCAACCCGCGTGCGTTTCATTGGCGGCAGACTTTGCCAGATGCGTTTGCCGTATTGCTTGGTGATCAGGCGCGGATCGCAGATCATCAGGACGCCTCTGTCGTTTTCGTCGCGGATCAGTCGCCCCGCACCTTGCTTTAACGTGATAATGGTGCGCGGCAACTGGTATTCCATGAAGGCGTTGCGACCCTGTTTTGAGATTTGCGCGATGCGGGCGGCCAGGACGGGATCATCGGGCGGGGCGAAGGGTAGCTTGTCGATGATGACCAAGGACAACGCCTCTCCTCTGACGTCGACCCCTTCCCAGAATGACTGGCTGCCCAGCAGGACGGCATTGCCGTGTTCGCGAAAGCGCGTCAAAAGCTCGTTGCGTGAGCCTTCACCCTGCAATAGCAGCGGGTAATTCCAGCCGCGCAGATCAAATTCGGCGGTTAATATTTCGTGAGCGCGTTGCATGGCCCGTAAACTGGTGAACAGCAAAAAGGCGCGTCCACGGCTCGCTGCTATCATCGGCAGGGCCGACTGTATTACGGCCTCGGTATAGCCTTCGCTGTTGGGTTCGGGCAGGCCGGAGGGTACATACAGCAAGGCCTGTTTTTCGTAATCGAACGGGCTGTCCCAGCAGGCGGTTTTTGCCTTGAGCAAGCCCATTTCGCCCTGATAATGCGAGAAGTCCTGCTTCACCGCTAGGGTTGCCGAAGTGAAAATCCACGCGCGTGCGGTGCTGCCGATTTGCTTCTCGAAGATTTCGGCGATGGAGAGCGGGGTGGCATTGAGTTGCAGCGAGTGGTGATAGACCTCCAGCCAGCGCACCTTATCGTCGGCCTTGTCATCCTGCCAGTTTTTTAGCAGCAGCGAAAATGCCTGTGCGCGCTGCCAGCAATTCTCCAATCCTTCGCTGCGTGCGGCCTGGGACTCTAGCATCTCATTGATTTGTTTTAGTTTTTCGCTAAGATTTTTCAGTTGTGGCGCAAAATCCTTGAAAGAACCAGTTGCGATCGCCGGCATGCGCCCTTCTTTTTTGAACACGAGGCGCAGATCGCGCGCGGCTTTGTCGAGTTCATCGCAGGCTTTAGGTAAGGGGGCGAAGTCTTTGGCGGAGGTCAGCG
>SESD01000021.1_pt1 | contig 93894 bp, 98 predicted proteins | sample 3171411 | NCBI WGS metagenome assembly SESD01 (sample SAMN06051880, study PRJNA518727) | freshwater metagenome | biome: subpolar coniferous forest; feature: holomictic lake; material: water; isolation source: holomictic Lake 442, 16.5 m depth | place: Canada: near Kenora, Ontario | collected...
ACTACTAATCGTAATCTTGATCAGATTTTTTGCGCTTACTGGTGGTAGTAGCTTTACCTGATTTACGCCTTGATAACTCACGATCTGTCTCACGGCTCATCTGTTGTTCCATCAAAGTGTTGCGCTTATCATGTGCTTTTTTACCCTTTGCCACTGCAATCTCAACCTTGGCTTTGCCATCTTTAAAGTAAAGTGAGAGTGGAACTAAAGTTAAGCCACCCTGCTTAATCACACCAGCAATCTGAGCAATCTCCCGTTTATGTAGTAATAACTTACGATCTCGACGAGGCATATGGTTGGTCCAACTACCTTGGTTATATTCAGGAATATGAATGCCACTCACCCAGATCTCACCATCTTTTGCCATTGCATAGCCATCAGTTAGGGAGGCACGTCCTGCTCTTAATGATTTAACCTCAGTACCGGTTAAAACTAAACCACACTCATATACCTCTTCAATAAAGTAATCATGGCGAGCGCTCTTATTTTGGGCAATAACCTTCTTGCCTAACTCCTTAACCAAAGCAACCCCCAATCTTTTCTTCGGTGGCTGTTAAACCTTAAGGTATTTGCGAAGAGTTACTACCGAAGCGATACTGGAGACAACTAATCCGGTTAAAAGTAACCAGGCGCAGCTGACCCAAACATCTTTCCATGTGAAAAATTGTGTGAAGGTTAAAAGTGGTGAGACCTTGCTATCAATAATAGATTTAAAGCCAGTTAGCACCCCAACTGAAACTACCCAGCCAGAGATAGCAGCAAATATGCCTTCAAGTAAAAATGGGAGCTGAATTGAAAAACTTGAAGCACCAACTAACTTCATTACCCCAGTCTCGCGCCGGCGGTTAAAGGCAGCGATTCTAAGGGTGTTGCTAATTAATAATGAGGCGGTAAAGACGGAGGCGGCACCGATTATTAGCGCACCATTTCTTAATACTGCTAGTAATTTAAAAAACTTATCTAGGATTGCTCGCTGATCCTGCACAATATCAACTCCAGGCCGGCCAGCAAATGCACTTTCAATTACTGCAAATCTAGTTGGATCTTTAAGCTTTATTCTAAATGATTCTGGAAGTTGGTCAGCAGTTACATTTTGTGCAATTGCAGATCCTTTAAATCGCTCTTGAAAACGTTCAAATGCCTCACCTTGAGATTCATAGTAAACCTGTTGCACAGCCGGAAGTGCTTGCAGATCTTTTTGAATACCAATCTTTTGCTCCTGGGTAATTACGCCTTTGGCGCATGATTGGGAGTCAGAGAGTGAACCACATAAAAATATTGATACCTCAATCTTGTCATACCAGTAATCCTTCATTACCCGCACCTGTGAGTTAGCGAGTAAGCCAACGCCAAGTAGGGATAGTGAGATTGCAACGGTAATCATTACCGCAAATGTCATAGTTAAGTTTCGGCGCAGGCCAATACCAACCTCACTCATAACAAACTTAGCGCGCATTTGGTAACCCTATCTTTTCCATAAGCTGATTAACCGGTATAGCCATAGACACCACGGACCTGATCACGGATTACATGACCACCCTCTAACTCAATAACCCGCTTACGCATCTGATCGACAATCCCTGAGTCATGGGTTGCCATTACAACAGTTGTGCCCTCTCGATTGATTCGATCTAATAACTTCATAATTCCTACTGAGGTGGCTGGATCTAGGTTTCCAGTTGGCTCATCTGCAATTAAAATTGTTGGCCGAGAAACATATGCCCTAGCGATGGCAACTCGTTGTTGCTCACCACCAGATAATTCACTTGGTTTGCGATCACCTTTTTCTTCAAGCCCAACCATCTCTAATACCTCAGGCACCTCACGGCTAATTTGTTTATTTGAATAGCCCAATACATGCAAAGTAAAAGCAACATTTTCGCTCACAGTTTTATTTGGTAGTAATCTAAAATCTTGAAAGACAGTTCCTACCTGCCGGCGCAGCTCAGGAACCTTGTGATTAGCTAAGGTATTTAACTCTTTACCCGCCACATGAATTACCCCAGCAGTTGGCCGATCCTCGCGCAAGACCAATCTTAAAAATGTTGATTTACCAGAGCCAGATAAGCCAACTAAGAAAACAAACTCACCCTTTTTAATCTCAAGATTAACGCCATCAAGGGCAGGCTTTTCCTGCCTTGGATATAACTTGGTGACATTCTCAAACCGAATCAAGATCGATGCCCTTCAGTAGATCAATTAGATATCTGATACTAGTTTAGATAAGTAATCACATATCTTCGGTTATTTACCGCTAATTTCTATAGATAAAGGCTGAGAATTAAGGCTTGATGTGAGATTACTCGCGCTCTTTTCGCCATTTAATACCCGCCTCGATAAATCCATCAAGATCACCATCTAAGACTGCAGATGGATTTCCTACTTCAAAATCAGTCCGTAAATCTTTAACCATTTGATATGGGGCAAGTACATAAGATCTCATTTGATTTCCCCAAGATCCTGAGTTGTCACCTTTTAATGCATCCATCTTTGCTCGCTCTGCTAATCGACGCCGCTCTAATAACTTTGATTGCAAAACCGCCATTGCAGTTGCGCGGTTTTGTATTTGTGATCGCTCATTTTGACAGGAGACCACGATGCCAGATGGAATGTGAGTAATTCGAACCGCTGAGTCGGTGGTGTTAACACCCTGCCCACCAGGACCTGAGGATCGGTAAACATCAACTCTTAAATCCTTCTCCTCTATTTCAATGTGATCACTTTGTTCAACAACTGGCACAACCTCAACCCCAGCAAATGAGGTGTGCCGGCGTGATTGAGAATCAAAGGGAGAGATGCGAACTAAGCGGTGAGTTCCTTGTTCAACTGAGAGTCTGCCATAGGCATATGGTGCACTAATTCGAAATGTAGTTGATTTAATACCAGCCTCCTCAGCATAGGAGGTTTCTAATACATCAGTTTTATAATTATGGCGTTCACAAAATCTAAAGTACATCCGCATTAACATCTGCGCCCAGTCAGCAGCCTCTACCCCGCCGGCCTCTGATCTAATTGTCATAAGCGCATCTCGCTCGTCATACTCACCACTTAGTAATGTCTGCACCTCAAGATCATTAATTATTTTAGTTAATTCATCTAACTCTTTATCAATATCTTTAAAGGCTGCTGTCTTATCACTCTCACTATCGGCAAGCTCAATCATCACCGGTAGATCATTTAGGCGAGAGCGGATGCCATTAATCTTATTTATAGTTGATTGCGCCCTGGATAATTTACTTGTTATAACCTGAGCGGCAGCTGGATCATCCCAAAGATTTGGTTCACTAGCCTGTTGCTCAAGCTCACTAGCACTAGCAATTAACTTAGGTAGGTTTAATACCTGCTCAATGGATTTAAGAGTGGTATCGATCTTTGCGATCTCATCTTGATACTCACGGGCGGCCATAGGCTAGAGGATAATCTAATTAGCCATGTATGCCGAACTTGCGCCAACGGTGGTGGTAATCTGCAAATTATCTATCTGGTTAAGGTTAAAAAATGGGATATTAATTGGTAACTGGCCAGAGATTGAAATTTCAGCCCGCAGCTCATATAGATCACAATCAAATCTTTCTACTCTTATTTGCCGATTAGCTAGTAAGGCTTGGCTTATTAAGTTATGAAACTGCGTATTTGCAGCCATGCAATCAAGTGGCACGCGCTTATTGCTACTAAATCTATTTATCTCAGCATAGTAAGCAAGTAGATTTATTGAGTGGGCAGCCTTATTAATTGCTGCCTCCCCAATATTTGTTAGTTCTTTTTTAGTTGTATATGCAGCTGAGATATTAATTGAGATAAAAGATAGAGTTATTGCGATAAGAAAAAACCCAAAAGATAAAGGGATTAACGAGCCTCGGCTCTTGCCGGTTAACCACTTAATTATCGCCATAGATCCACAAACTCAGTAGCTGATGCCATAACGGATGAGCCAACTTTGATTGTTGCCGTTACCTGATTACCTCTAGAAAAGCATGGGTAGTTTAAACAAGTAATGCTTAGCTCTATTGGTCGATTAATTAATGATTGAGGTGAGAGGGTGGATTTATAGAGATTAATAACTTGAAAGGCGCGAAGGCTTGCTAACTGATCATCTGGGCTGGTAACAAATGCCCGGACAGATTGTCGGGCAAGGTTTTTACTTTCAGCAACAGCAAGTGACTTACTTTGAATAGTTGTAATTAACAATAAAAATACAGTGAAAAAGGGGAGGGTAAATATTAAAAACTCAGCGATTGCTGAACCGGAATTTGCCTGTCTTAAATATTTAATTACTCTCATCTTCATCTACTGCAATTGCAATAACTCTCCTTGAGTTAGGGTTTATAAAATCAATAAACTTAGGTATTAATTTTCGATTTTCAAGTAGCAGTACCGAACCACCACCTAGTAATTGATACCTGCTGTATTGGTCACTACCACCTGCGATTGCTGTATTTGCCAACTCGCCTTGGGATAGATGGGTATCTCTCATTAGATTAAATTGCATAAATACAAGTTGAAACATAATAAGAAATACAAATATTTGGGGCATGATTGTTAAGAATGACTCAACTGAGCCCAGGCTTTTGCCAAATAAAAGCTTGCGCAACTACCTGATACCGCCCATCGCATCTAATGAGTTGCGCAAGATTGTGGTCAGCTTTGGTGCGGCAATTGACCAGATGCCAGTTACCAAAGCGGTGGTCATTAAAACAACTAATACCCAGCCCGGCACATCACCGCGGCTTTTGGTATTTTTAAATTGAGATAGCTGATTTCTTAGATAGATAGTAATTTTAAGCAGTTGTGTATTTAATCTCATAACTCTCCAAGTAGGTAGATAATCTTTGATAACTATAGATAAATAACTTCAATAGTAAATTACTAGATGCGCTACTTGTGGATATAAAATTGACCCTTTGTAGTAAAAATTTTACAGTTTGCTTTTTTATTTAATTATAAAGCTAAAATTACATCTGCCTTACTCTTTGTGGACTCAACTACCTTTGCATTAACCTCATCAGAGCCGTGAGTCCAAGCATAAGCAGACTCTGGGGTTCTACCATATTTTATGCTGCGGGCCATTAATCTTTCCCACCTTAAATTATCATCAATTTCAATATACCAAGACTCGGTAAGAAAAGAACTTACATCTTGCCAACCGTGCTTATCAAGTAGTAAGTAATTACCTTCAGTTATAACTAATTTAGTCGCTTTTAACACTACGCCTTCAGCGACGATTGATTCCTCAATCTCGCGGTGAAAAATCGGAAAGTAAATATCAGATTCTAGATCAAACTTAATACGTTTCATTAATTCTGAAAAACCGGTGGCATCAAATGTATCGAATGCCCCTTTCCGATCAGAACTTCCATGCTCTGCCAGTAATTTATTGCTTAAGTGATATCCATCCATTGGAACTAAAACTGCTTTATCCTTTGCTAAATTATCTAGCAAATAAGATGTGAGAGTTGATTTTCCAGCGCCAGGCTTTCCAACTACACCAATAATAATTCTTTCACTACCTTTTGCCTGTAAATCTCTTATGCGCTTTAGCGCCTCTTCAACTGTATTTATTACTATCGGCATCTTTTAACTTATCTATTAGGGTAGAAACTTATGATCATTTATTTTGTGGTTTAATCGAAGAAATGCCTAGTGCACAGACCTCATTTGCAATGAGTGCATCCTCAACAGTTGCAAGATCTGGATTTACAATTCCAGTTTTTACCTCTTGGATCCACGCCTTTAACTCTTCAATATAGGAAGGTTCAAAACGAACCATCCAGTTATTAGCCATTTTTCCACCTTTGGTTGCGCCACCAACCCCGTTTACTTGAGTAATTACATCCCCATGAGTTCCGATTTGAATCGAACCTTTTTCACATACAACTTCAACCCGACAATCAAATCCATAATTATTAAAGGCAACTACATCTCCAACCATTGTTACACCGCTTTTAAGGCGGCCAATGATTATTAGTGGATCAGCTAACCCATCAGGTGAAAGGGAGGAACGTTTTGGATAAAAGCTTTGAATTGATTCCCACTCATCTTTAAATAACCATCGGTAAATATCAAAGTCATGGATTGCAATATTTGTAAATAGCCCGGTAGTGGTTGCCCCAGTAGATGCAACATTTCGGGTTACAGTTCTAAAGAATGTAGGAGGACCAAAATCTCCGGTTGCCATAAGTCGGCGCACTTCTTGATAGCTAGGATCAAAGCGGCGCATAAAACCAAAATTAATCATCTTCTTACCAACTCGTTCTTGGTAGGTGCGAATCTCAGCGGAGATCATTCGTGCATCTTCTAGGGTTGTAGCAATTGGCTTTTCACACAAGATTTGTTTTCCAGAAGCAATTGCTAACCTTAAATGTGGTACATGCAACGGATCTGGGGATGCAATTATTATGGCATCGACCCGGGAATCATTCATTAACTCCGCTGGGTCAGCGGTTGAAAAAAGAACAGTTCCAAGCTCTGCTGATAAATCAGCAATCTTCTTTGGATCTATGTCAGAGAGTGCAACAACTGTGGCATCGCTTACATGCTCTTTGATAAATCTTGCGTGCCCAGCACCCATTACGCCAGTGCCAATAACTCCAACTTTAATCATTATCTCATCACCCCGATTTTAAAATCACACTGCTATATGGAACAGCGTCCCCAGTATGGATTATTGCAAGAGATTGTCCGACCTTAATCTTAAACTCCTCATGCGGGATCAAAATAGTTGGAATATTCTCATAATGTTTCTTATATGAAGCAACTGTTTTTGCATCAACTTTTTCAGAAAACTCATTAGCCAAATAAAGTCCGGTTAAATCTAGTAATGGCAAAATTGCATCTAAAACATCAGGAATAGTTGGAAATCCTTTTATCAATGCAAGGTCAATAAGTTCAACTCCTGGATAACTTGGAAATGGTCCATCCACAATCGCTAATGTATTTACATGTCGAAAACGGGCAAGTGCTGAGGCTAGTTGCCCATTAATAATTCCATTTTTCAACATTAAATTTCCTTCTGCGATTGGATTAATAATGATATCTGCTCGCGCGTTGGTAAGGAAGGTGTTGCCCCAACACTTTGTACTGAAAGGGCGCCCGCGGCGCAGGCAAAGCGAATTGCAGAATCTAAATCAACTCCTTCACTAATTGCAACAGCAAGGGCGCCACAAAAAGCATCTCCTGCAGCGGTGGTATCAACAGGTGAGACCTTAAATGCCTTAAAAACTGATTTACTATCGGTAACTATTAAAACAGCACCCTCTTCACCTCTTGTAATTAATACTGAATTTACACCTTGGTCAATTAACATTTTACCGGCAGCTGCCGCACTCTCAACATCAACAACCTTAATGCCAGTTAAAAACTCAGCTTCAAATTGATTTGGTACTAATAAATCAGTGACGCTTAAAAACTCCTTGGAAAGATTAGTTGCAGGGGCTGGATTTAATATATTATAAAAACCCCTAGCTTTTGCGCTCTTAAAAATACTTTCAAGTTCAGATATTGGACTTTCAAGTTGTGCTAAAAGTATCTTTTTATCACTAATACTGTTTAATAATTCTTCAGTTACAGACTCTGCTTTTAGCTCAGCATTAGCACCTGAAATAACAATAATTCTATTTTGTCCTTTTTTATCTACCTCAATTACTGCAGTACCGCAGAAACCAGATATTTCCTTAACATGATCATGATTAATTTTTTCCTTAACTAAAACTTCCCGTAGCGTGGTTGAGTTTGCATCATTTCCTAATACACCAACCATGGTTACTTCTCCGCCGGAGCGGGCAGCAGCAACTGCTTGGTTTAAACCTTTCCCACCAGAAAATATTTCAAGGCGATCGCCTAAAACTGTTTCACCTGGCAGTGGCATCCGCTCTAGATAGGTAACAATATCTATATTAAGACTTCCAACAACTAAGACGCCCATACAGTATTTAAACTACATACCAACATCTGTAAGTGACTTAGATAGTAATTCCAAACCTAATTTTGTATCTGCTTCAGAGACATTACATGGTGGAACCATATGGATTCGATTGAAGTTATTAAATGGCATTAAGCCATTTTTCTTACAAGCTGCCACAATCTCATTCATCTTTGGGCTAGAGGCGCCATATGGTGCAAGTGGCTCTCGTGTTTTACGATCAGTAACCATGTCAATTCCCCAGAAAACACCAGCACCACGAATGTCACCTATTACTTGGTGTTTTTTAGCTAACTCATGAAGGCCTGGTCCGAGAATTTTCTCACCAATACTTGCAGCATTTTCAACCATCTTCTCACTCTTCATAACATCGATTGTGGCAACCGCGGTTGCGCAAGCAAGTGGGTGGCCAGAGTAGGTAAGTCCACCTGGAAATACTCGCTCATCAAAGCTTTTAGAAATTGGTTCAGATATAACTACGCCGCCTAATGGAACATAACCAGAGGTAACACCTTTAGCAAAAACAATTAAATCTGGCGTAGATTTTGAGTGTTGATAGCCAAACCATTTACCAGTTCGCCCAAAACCTGACATAACCTCATCAGATATCCAAAGAATTCCATACTTATCACATAGTGCGCGCAAGCCATCAAGATAACCTGCTGGTGGCATTAATACGCCGGCAGTTCCAGGAACACCCTCTATTAATATCGCAGCAATTGTTTTTGGTCCTTCAAAAATAATTGTTTGCTCAAGGTGCTCAAGTGCACGTTGTGACTCCTCTGCCTCATTTGTTGCCCAAAAAGCAGAGCGATAAAGATATGGCCCCCAAAAATGCACATGGCCAAAAGCAAACTCATTTGGAAAACGTCTTGGATCTCCAGTTGCATTAATTGCAGAGCCGGTATTGCCGTGATAAGAGCGGTATGTGGAGAGAATTTTATGTCTATTGCTATGAAGTCTGGCCATTCTTACTGCGTTTTCAATTCCATCTGCCCCAGCATTTGTAAAGAAGACCTTTTTAAAGTTATCACCAGATATTTCAAGAATCCGCTTTGCTGCTTCATTGCGCGCCTCATTGGCATGTTGTGGCGCAATTGTGGTGAGAATATCTGCTTGCTCTTTAATGGCAGCGATAACCTTTGGATGTTGATGGCCAATATTTGTAAAGACTAATTGGCAGGAAAAATCTAAATACTTTTTACCAGTGAAATCCCAAAAGTATGAGCCGGCGCCACCTGCGATTGCCATTGGGGTGATCTGGGCTTGAGCAGACCAGGAGTGAAAAATATTAGCCCGATCATCAGCAAATACCTTCGCTGCCTTATCTGGATTATTTTCTGGGCTATTCAACACACTCTCCTTTCCCTTGCTCCATGTGGCCAATCTAATCACCTATGCGAGTTTTTTGGTAGTAAGTCCAGTAGAGAGGTGAGTAAACCTGAAGTATTGTACAGATATGAAAATTGTCTCACATTGGATCAACGGCGCGATTTCGCAGAGTAAATCAGAGCGCAGCGGTGAGATATTTAATCCGGCAACTGGAAAAGTTTCTGGGAATGTTAATTTTGCAACTACTGCAACTGTAGATGAGGTTGTTAGTGCTGCCAATAAAGCATTTGAGCAATGGCGCCACAGCTCACTTACTAAGCGAACTCAGGTACTTTTTGCCTTTCGCGAATTAGTAAATCAAAATAAAGAAAAGTTAGCAGCAATAATTACTGAGGAGCATGGAAAAGTATTAAGTGATGCGCTCGGTGAAGTAACCCGTGGACTTGAGGTAGTGGAGTTTGCCTGTGGAATCCCCCACCTGTTAAAGGGTGGATTTTCTGAAGAGGTCTCAACCGGCGTTGATGTTTACTCCATTAGGCAACCACTTGGACCAGTTGCCATTATTTCCCCATTTAATTTTCCAGCAATGGTGCCGATGTGGTTTTTCCCAATTGCAATCGCATGTGGAAATACGGTAATTGTTAAGCCATCTGAGAAAGATCCAAGTGCAATTATGTTAATCGCACAGCTTTGGAAAGAGGCTGGATTACCTGATGGCGTATTTAATGTTGTACATGGTGACAAGGTAGCTGTTGATGCTTTGCTTACGCATTCAGGAGTTAAATCTGTCTCCTTTGTTGGCTCAACTCCAATCGCAAAGTATGTTTATGAAGTTGGTACAAAATCTGGCAAGCGGGTGCAGGCATTAGGTGGCGCAAAAAACCACATGATTGTTCTGCCAGATGCTGATTTAGATCTTGCCGCCGATGCTGCGATTAATGCTGGCTTTGGCTCAGCTGGTGAGCGGTGCATGGCAATTTCAGCAATTGTTGCAGTTGAACCAATTGCAGATAAATTAATTGAGAAGATTAAAGAGCGAGCCGTAAAAATTAAAACTGGTGATGGCACAAAGGGTGCTGATATGGGTCCTTTAGTTACTAAAGTTCACCGTGACAAAGTCGCTGCATATATTGGAGCTGGTGAAAAAGAGGGCGCCAGGATTGTTTTTGATGGCCGAGATGTAAAGGTTGATGGCGAAGGTTTCTGGCTTGGACCAACCTTGTTTGATAATGTAAAACCAAATATGAGTATCTACTTAGAGGAGATATTTGGCCCAGTCTTAAGTGTTATTCGAGTTAAGAGTTATGACGAAGCTCTAAAACTAGTAAATGACCATCAATATGGAAATGGCACTGCGATATTCACCAATGATGGTGGAGCAGCTAGACGTTTTCAAAATGAGGTTGAGGTTGGAATGGTTGGTATAAATGTGCCGATCCCAGTACCAATGGCTTACTTCTCATTTGGTGGCTGGAAGAACTCATTATTTGGTGACTCTCATGCACATGGAACTGAAGGTGTTCACTTCTTTACTAGAGGAAAGGTTGTTACCTCTCGCTGGTTAGATCCTAGCCATGGTGGTATTAATTTAGGCTTTCCACAAAATACTTAAAACTAGCCACGAAGATTTTTAGCAAGCTCCTTAAAGTCATTAACCATAAAATCAACTTCTGCTTGGCCATGAGCCAAACTTATTAACCACTGCTCATCTAGCCCTGGTGGAGTCATAATTTGATGGTTTAGCGACCATAGAAATGAGGTTTCTGCTACTAGAAAATCTGTTGCTTTGTAATCACGATAATTTCTAACGGGTGTAGGTGACCAGGTAATACAACCTTTCACACCAAAACCAACTGTGTGGGCAGGTAATTCATACTCAGTAATAATTTCGCTAATTCGATTTAACGCTTGAATATTTAATAACTCAGCATTATCTAATGCTTCTTTAGTGCAAATTTTATCAACAGCGCGCACCGCAGCCATTGCAAGTGCATGTCCATTAAATGTTCCAAGATGTGGCATTCTGCCATCAGTTACTGGCTTCATAAACTCTGCTTTGCCACCAAATGCTGCTAGTGGAATTCCACCACCAATTGACTTGGCAAGTGCAATTAAATCTGGGATAACACCTAACCGCTGAGATGCACCTTGTGGTCCGGCGGTAAGGCCAGTCTTTACCTCATCAAAAATTAAAACAATCTTATATTCATCACATAGTGCTCGAACTGCCTCAAGATATCCCTCATCGGGTAAAACAATTCCAATATTTTCTAAAACTGGTTCAACAATAAAACAAGCAATTGTGTTTGCATGCTCTGAAAATACTTTTTCTAGCGCTTGAATATTATTAAATGGCACAACATACGCCTCACCCGGTACAGCTGCATTTCCTACTACAACATTTGGTGACTCAGCATCACCTGCATTTTCTATTGATGGTTTAGTTGAGAACAAGACCGCATCACCGCTGCCATGGTAGCCACCTTCAACCTTTACAACTCCCTCTTTACCTGTGTAAGCACGTGCAGTACGAACTGCATACATAGTTGATTCAGTTCCAGAGTTAGTGAATCTAAGCTGCTCAATACCAAAACGTCGACATAGCCGTTCAGCAGCATCTCTTGAGAGTGGAGATGGTGCGGTATATAAAGTTCCAACATCAAGTGCGGAACGCAACTCGGCAACGACCTCTGGGTTTAAGTGGCCAGCAAGCATTGAGCCAAAGCCCATTGATAGATCAAGCATCTTACGACCATCAACATCGGTGACCCATGCTCCTTTTGCAGATACAACTGAGATTGGAAAAGGCTCAAATGATTGAAAGGTTGAGTGAGCACCGAGTGGGATATTTTGAACCGCTAATTGATACTCAAGACCTGAGCTAAGCAATCTACTCTTATATAAATCTAGTTGTTGTTGTAAAAGATTTTCTAATCTGAGACTATCCAGTGGTTTTGAATGTGCAGGTACCGCACGGAAGGTTTGAGGATGGTTCGTTTGGGTTTTCATTGCAGGTTGGAGCGGTAAATGGGTTCAGATAGAACCAGAATTTAGGGCCACACTCCTTGCTAAATTTTAATACGCCTTAGTTTAGCAGGGAGATTATTTAAATCAACTACGTGTAATTCATGCGTAAAAATGTGAAAGTTTTAACAAGTAATACTTTTAATAGGTAGGATCTATAAATGGTAAATAAGCGGGTTGATCTATCACCACACCAAATTAAGCATTTAAAAAGTTTAGTTACTGGTTTGGTATCAACAAATGAAACTGTGCTTGATCAACATGGGAGAGATGAATCTGCTATTCCACCAGTTAGACCATCTGTTGTTGTTATGCCGCAAAGTACTGAAGAGGTTTCTAAAGTTTTAGCTTATTGCAATTCCGAAAAGATTCCAGTTGTTGCCTTTGGTGCTGGAACATCATTGGAGGGTCATGTTTTGCCACTCTTTGGCGGAATCTCACTTGATTTAACCCAGATGAATAAGATAATTGAAATACGGGCAGATGATTTATTAGTAAGAGTCCAACCAGGTGTGCATAGAGTTGCATTAAATGAGAAGTTATCTAGCTCAGGTTTATTCTTTTCAGTAGATCCAGGTGCTGATGCCACCTTAGGAGGAATGGCTGCTACTGGGGCAGCTGGAACTACCACGGTTCGCTATGGTTCAATGAGAGATAATGTTTTAGCCCTAACTGCGGTAATGGCAGATGGCACAGTATTTAAGACTGGACGAGAGACAAGAAAATTATCAGCTGGCTATGACTTAACAAGGTTACTAGTTGGCTCAGAGGGAACTTTGGCAGTTATTACCGAACTAACACTTAGAATATTTGGAATTCCGGAGAAGATGGCAGCTGCCATAGTTAGATTTCCAACTCTTGCAGATGGGGTAACGGCTGCTACTGCAATTGTTAGATCTGGTATTGCTATTGCAAGGTGTGAATTTCTAGATGCTAAATGTATTAAAAATGTTAATGCACATGATGGGCTCACCCTTACTGAGATGCCAACTCTATTCTTTGAGTTTCATGGCTCCCCTGCTGGTGTAGCAGAGGATGCTGCTTCTGTGAAAAGTATTGTGGAAGAGTTCTCTGGTTCAGAGTTTGAATGGACAACAGATGAGGGTGCAAGAAGAAAATTGTGGCAAGCACGTCACAACGCTTACTGGGCTGGCATTGCAGCAAATCCCGGAAAACGTGCGGTCAGTACAGATGCAGCTGTGCCGCTATCAAAACTTTCTGATGCCGTAACTGTTGCTGACCAATTACTTTCAAAACATCCTTACCCTTATTCAATACTTGGACATGTGGCAGATGCTAATTTCCATTGTTTTATTGTGACCGATCCAGCAAAGCCGAAAGAGTTAGAGGATGTGCGTCACATCACCCATGAGCTAACAATGAAGATGATTGATATGGGTGGAACCTGCACCGGTGAACATGGCATAGGCTCAGGAAAAATTCAGGCTTTAGTCGCAGAAACAGGCGCGCCAGCAGTTAATATTATGAAGTCAATAAAGCAAACTTTAGACCCTAACAATATTTTAAATCCAGGAAAGGTATTTATTTAAATGATTAGCGCCTCCGAGTGGGTAATTACTGTTTTAGTTCTTTCTGGCATTATTGTTTTTGACCTACTAGTTGCAATTATTAGAAGAAATTCAGAGACTACGGTAAAAGAGTCAGCGCTTTGGACAATTTTCTATATCAGTTTAGCTATTTTATTTGGTGCAATGTTGCCAAATTGGGCAACAACTCAAGCACAAGGTGAATTTTTTGCTGGCTGGTTAACAGAGTATGCACTTTCAATTGATAATATTTTTGTATTTGTAATTATTTTATCAAGGTTAAAAGTTCCTAAAGAAAAACAACAGTTAGTACTTATGATTGGAATTCTATTAACTATTGCTATTAGAGGATTATTTATTCCAGCTGGCGCTACATTAATCGCACGTTTTTCAAGCATCTTCTTCCTATTTGGTGGATTTTTAATCTATACCGCATATGAATTATTTAAAGAAAGTGGTGAAGAAGATAAGGAGTGGAAAGAAGGAAAGATTGTTACTGCTCTTAAATCAAAGGGTGCTAGCACTTTTACTATTGCATTAGTCTCCCTTGCTTTAACAAATGTAGTCTTTTCATTAGATTCTATCCCTGCAATTTTTGGATTAACAAAAGATGCCTATATTGTTACAACAGCTAATATTTTTGCTTTAATGGGACTGCGGCAACTTTACTTTTTAATCGGTGGACTACTAACAAAACTAGTCTATTTATCTAAAGGCCTCTCTGTTATTTTAGGATTCATTGGAGTGAAGTTAATTTTAGAAGCATTCCATGGCATTGGTATTCATCAGATTGGTGGGGTTCATATCCCAGAAATCTCATTAAATACCAGTCTTTTTGTAATCATTACTTGTTTAATTATCACCACCATCACCAGTTTGATCGCTTCTTCTAAATCAAAGGTGGCAGAATAGCCCTCATGATTGAGGGCTCAAATAAGATTCAGGTTTTTAAACCACACAGCTCTGCCTTGCCACCACTTAAGCCATATCTATCTGATTTATGGCGCCGGCGGGAGTTTGCAACAGAGCTTTCAAAATTTTCTGACAAAGCAGAGTATTTAGAATCTAAGTTAGGAAAAGTTTGGCTAGTTTTAAATCCATTATTTCTAGCTGTTATTTACTACTTACTTGTAACAGTTATTCAAGGTAGATCAGCACAGACAAATTCATTTACAATTCTCTGCCATATTCTGATTGGTTTGTTCACTTTTTACTTTGCACAAAACTGCATCTTATTAGGTGCACAATCTATTACCTCTGGTGGGCGGCTTATATTAAATCAAGCTTTCCCAAGATCTCTACTGCCGCTTTCTAGTGCAATTAGTGCAGCACGGCAGTTTCTGCCAACTTTGCCGGTATATATATCAATTGTTCTCATAGGTAAATTAGTTTTCAACGATGCAGCACTTCCTGGATTTACTTGGAACTATCTACTTATTCCACTTGTTTTAATCTTATTAGTGATAACAAGTTTTGGACTATCCCTTTTATTTGCCACCATGAATGTTTACTTTCGTGATACAACTAAATTACTTTCATACATAATGCGTATTTGGCTATACGCATCCCCGGTTTTATGGCAGCCAGAGATGCTAACTGGATGGCATCGAATAATTCTTTATCTAAACCCACTTGGCCCAATACTTTCGGCAAATTCAAGAATCTGGATTGATGGACTTACGCCCACCCTTGCTCAATTAATTGGCTGTTTATTTTGGGCAGTTTCTTCTATGTTATTAGGTGGTTACTTCTTTATCTCAAGGGAGCGCGATTTTGCTATCCGCATCTAACAAGCAATTTGTTATGCCAGATAATTTGGCTATTCGCATTGAGGATCTCTCAATTAGCTACAAAATCAATGTTGAATCAAAAAAGACCTTAAAAAATGCGTTAATGCGGGCAAGTCGTGGTGAGCGGGTTAGAACCAGAACGGTTGAAGCGGTTAAGAATTTAACTCTTGATATTCCGCATGGTTCAGTGGTTGGAATTGTTGGTGCAAATGGTGCTGGTAAATCAACTTTAATGAGATCAATTGCAGGAATTTTGCCACCAACTACTGGACAGATTGCAGTTAATGGTCGAATTTCAACATTACTTGCACTTGGTGTTGGTTTTAATCAAGCATTATCTGGTCGAGATAATATTATTTTAGGTGGCTTAGCTGCTGGTATGAGCAGGGCAGAAATAGAGAGTCAAACCGATTCAATTGCAGAGTTTGCAGATCTACCAGATGGTTTTATCGATATGCCAGTTCGCACCTATAGCAATGGTATGTATAGCAGGGTTGCATTTTCCGTAGCAGTAAATATGACACCAGACATCCTGTTATTAGATGAGGCTCTATCAGCCGGAGATGCAGCATTTAAGGAGAAGTCATTTAATCGAATGAGGCAACTATGTGCGGAGGCAAGAACTATTTTAATAGTCTCCCATGCACTCACTTCTCTAAATGAGCTATGTGATCAAGCTATCTGGCTACATAAAGGACAGATGTTGGCGAATGGAAAACCTGAAGATATTACTGAGCAATACTTAAAGTTTTTAAATGTTGGCGAACTACCCTCTAGTTATGAAGATTTATAGCGGTAATACAAAAAATACAGCAGTAATTAAGGCAGCTAAAGCTGCTGATTTAAGCAGAATAACAATTGCAGTTTTGCGATCTGCCTTACGATCTTCAACTGATGCAACTCTTGAGATCTTTCCAAGTCTTTCAAAATTAAATGTGCCAGCTAATCCATAAGCTAAACAAAATTTACTCCTAGATTGCACGAATCCAACTGAAAAAACTAATGCTGGAACGAAGATCGATATTCGAGAAGATCGTGATTGATCAGTTGCTAATAACGCTGTTGCTGAAGAAATAGTTAGAAAAATACCAAAAAGTGCAACTAATTGACGCCGCCTAATTTCACCTTTACCAATATTGCAAGAACCAGCAACATATTCGCTACTCACCTATGCGTCTTCTCGCTCTTCATCATCACTCCACACCTCATACTCATCACTTTCAGAGCGAGCAAGCCAATTAAATAAGCTCTTTACTGCACCAAATGCAACCAAGATCGAGAGTAGGAATGCGAATAATCTCTTAATTGCCTTAATCATGGGATAAATCTACTATGCAAATACTACGGCTGTTGCTAATTACCCTCGTTGGCGAGTTTGATTAAATCTTCCCCAGTTAGGCGAAATACCGTCCATTCATCCATAGCAACAGCGCCGAGTGAGTTATAGAAATCAATTGCCGGTTGATTCCAATCAAGTACCCACCATTGAAATCTTGGATAACCCTTTTCAACGCAGATCTGTGCAAGTCTTATCAACAACGCTTTTCCATGACCTGCTCCCCGATGCTTTGGATCAACAAATAGATCCTCTAAATACATCCCATGTTTACCAAGCCAGGTTGAGTAATTTAAATGCCATATTGCAATACCTGTTATCTCATCCCCTAGCTGAGAGAGCAAACAGTAAACCTGAGGATTCTCACAAAATAATGAACTCTCAAGATCGCTGATTGAAAGTACTACCTCACTAGGTGCCTTCTCATACTCAGCAAGTGCGTGGATATAGCGAAGAATTTCAGCTAAATCGGTGGGGGTTGCAGCTCTAACAATTACTGACATTTAAAGTATTTTAGCGGCGGTAAAAGCGAATTGAATATCTGACCAAAGATCATCCACACTCTCAATTCCAACTGAGAAGCGAATTAAATTCTCTGGAATAGTATGACTTTCAGTTGCCCATCTGCGCCGGCGCTCCCAAATAGATTCCACGCCGCCAAGGGATGTGGCATTAGTTATTAACTTTGAAAAGTCACACATCTGATCAATTTGCGCAGTAGTTGCATTGACCTCAAATGAGATCATCGCGCCAAAGCCCTTCATAAATGATTTAGCACGCTCATGGTATGGATCAGTTACAAGCCCTGGATAACGAACCTTTAATACACGTGGATCTTTTACTAATCGATTTGCCAGCTCTAGCGCATTCTCCTGTGAGCGCTGCATACGAAGTGCAAAGGTGCGCAAACCTCGTAATGCTAACCATGCCTCAAATGGACCAGCAATAGATCCGCTATATCGTCGGGCTTGTTCTAATCTGCCATAGAGTGCATTTTCTTTTGTGCTGATTGAACCAAGTAATAAGTCACTATGCCCAGAAAGATACTTTGTAACAGAGTGCAAAGTAATATCGGCGCCAAGTGCTAATGGATTTTGAATCATTGGTGTAGCAAGAGTGTTATCTACAACTACTACACAGTGTGCGACTTTACCGGCGGCAATTACCGTTGGCAGATCAACTACCTCAATCGCTGGATTAGTTGGCGATTCTAAATAAAGCATCTTCGCTCCTGGTATTGCTGCAAGCACTGCCTCGGTATTAGCTAAATCAACAAACCGAACTTCTAGTCGCTTATCTTCATGCATTTTTTTAAGCATGGTAGTAGTTCCTTGATAGCCATTGTGAGCTGCAACAATTACTGATGCCTCAGGTAATAATGAAATTACACAACTTATTGCACCCATACCTGATGAAAAAATTAAACTCTTGCCGCCTTCAAGAATAGAGATCGCATCCTCTAACGCACTCCATGTTTCATTGCCATATCTGGCATAACCAATTGGGCCACCTTCATGAAAGGTTGAGTTAAGAGCGATTGGCGGATTAAGAGCCCCATCTGGTTTTTTCTCAGGACGCCCTGCTGCTACAACCTTGGTCTCAGTTGCTAACTTATTCCAATCTTGTTCCTGATTCATAAGTAGAGCCTAACTGATTTACTTTAAAGTGAAAGCCTGAGTCAAGGTAGAAGGATGCTATTAATTTTTTGGCTCAAGGGTTAACGCTACTGAGTTAATACACCAGCGTTCATCAGTTGGCACGTCATAACCCTCACCGGTGAATACATGGCCTAGGTGTGAACCACAAGCAGCACACCTAACCTCAGTCCTTACTCTTGGAAACAATGATCGATCCTCAATTAACTCAACTGCATCATCTTTGGTAGGTGCGTAAAACGATGGCCAACCACAACCAGAATGAAACTTTGTATCGGATCTAAATAATTCAGCAGTACAGGCTTTGCATTTATAAACACCAGTCGTTTCGCTATCCGTATATTCACCAGTAAAGGCTGCTTCGGTAGCTGATTTGCGAAGTACATCATAAGAAAGTGGATCAACTCGTTTCTTTAATTCAGTATCATCAATGCTTACCTTATATGGCTGACCCTTTGAGTTAATTGGAGTTATTTCATTCATGGTTAGCGGTAGCAGTTTGTGGATAGGCAACACCTGTCGATGAGTGACAGTCATAACCATTTGGATTTTTTGCTAAGTATTTTTGGTGATACTCCTCAGCTAACCAATAGGTAATACCACTAGCGGCTTTAATCTGCGTAACAATTTCACCTAAACCATTTTTAGCTAACTCAGATTGATAAATCTCTTTACTTGATATTGCTTGGCTCATCTGTTCAGTGCTAGTAGTAAATATCGCAGATCGGTATTGTGTTCCAATATCTCCGCCTTGTTGATTTAGTGAGGTCGGATCATGCATTACCCAAAACTCTGCAAGCAATCTTTCATAAGATATAAGTGTTGAATCATAAATAATTTCAACTATTTCAGCATGATTAGTTGTGCCAGTACAAACCTCTTTATAGGTTGGATCTACTTTATTGCCACCCATATAACCAACTGAGGTTGATATAACTCCATCTAATTGCCACAACCTGCGCTCTGCTCCCCAAAAACATCCAGTTGCAAAGTATGCGGCTTGGCTCATCTGATAATTCTGGCCTATTACGAAAAAGTGTGCAATCTCAAAATGGCAGAGGAAAATTTAGATTTATTTCGCTACTGATAACCTTTGATCGGTGGCTGCTAAATCAGCCCCCGTAGCTCAGGGGATAGAGCACCGCCCTCCGGAGGCGGGTGCGCAGGTTCGAATCCTGCCGGGGGCACTTGATTTACGAGTTGCTGTGATCTATATCTTTAACTTCTCAGCAAAATATCCTTGTTTATTAATTAGATTAAGGAGAGAATATACACACATTATTGTTTTTAAAAATAATAAAATTTCTTAACCGAAGGAGTTGAGTGCCCTATGGATTGGCGACATGATGCTGCTTGTCGCGAAGAAGATCCTGAGGTTTTCTTTCCGGTTGGCAACACCGGACCAGCATTAGCCCAGATTGAAGAGGCTAAAAAAATATGTGAAAGATGTCCGGTTAAAGAGCCATGCCTTGCTTGGGCACTTGAAAGTGGTCAAGATGCAGGTGTTTGGGGTGGATTATCTGAAGATGAGCGACGGGCAATGAAACGTCGGGCAGCTCGTAATCGTGCTCGTCAAGCAGAGAACCAAGTTACATTTAATTAACTACAAAAGATATCTCAGCATTTGTCATATCTGCACTACGGAATAATTTAATACTGCCATTTAACTCATTTTTAGTAAGAGTGTTGGCAATCTGAAGACCTAAGTTAGCAGATTGCTCTAAATTAAAATTATCTGGTAGTCCTGCTCCGTTATCTATAATTGTAATGGTATAGGTGTTAATCTTTTTAATTATCTCAACTTTTAATAAATCTCCAATCTCAGATAAGCCATGTTCTAAAGCATTATGAATTAGCTCAGTTACAACTAGGGAGAGTGCAGTTGCAATTTTTGAGTCAAATGAGCCAAACTGACCAGTTTTAGTAAATTTAATCTGCCTTGGATTTAATTCAATTGCATTCTTAACAATTTGCTCAAATACCTGATCAAACTCAACTGATTCTGTTGACTGATTTGATAACGTTTCATGCACTAGGGCGATGGAAGCAACCCTGCGAACCGCTTCAGCTAATGCTGCACTAGCAATTGGATCTTCTACTCTTCTAGATTGCAGGCGAAGTAGGGCAGAGACAGTTTGCAGATTATTTTTAACTCTATGGTGAATCTCTTTGATTGTGGCATCTTTAGTCACAAGTGCTCGATCTCGATTTCGTAGCTCAGTTACATTATGGAGTAGAACAATGGCCCCTATTCGATCCTCACCTTTTGTTAGTGGGATTACTAGTAAATCAATTACGCCACCTGGGCTTTCATACTCCGCCCTGCGCAAATATTTTCCACTTAATAAAGTTTGCCATGATTCATCAGTTGGTTGATTATCACCTTTATGTAGTGAGGAAAATACCTCACCTAAATTTTGCTGCTCTAACTCTTTTTGAAAGCCAATTCTACTTAATGCAGACCTAGCATTTGGGCTAGCAAAAAATATTATGCCATTAACATCTAATCTAATTAGGCCATCACCAACACGAGGTGCAGATTCAGAGCTATAGATGCTATTTCTAATTGGAAAACTTCCCTCTGCAATCATTTGAAATATATTATGAGCAATTTCGCGGTAATTTAATTCAAGCTTTGAAGGCATGCGCATCAAATCAGCATTACGATGGCGTGAGATTACTGCCAGAGTTTTACCACCAAAAATTACTGGAATTGTCTCCTGCTTAATCATGACTTCGCCAACCAATTCTGGTTGAGTATCTCTTACTATCTCACCATCTGATAATGCTTGATCAAGGTGTGGGCGCTGGCCCCAATTAATGGTTGAGCCAATTAAATCATCACTAAATACTGTTGCAGCTGTGGTTGGTCTAATTTGTGCCACAGCAATATAACCATCTGGCCAAGATTTATCATTTTTGCGAATTGGAAGCCAAAGTAATAAATCTGCAAAAGATAGATCAGCAATCAATCGCCACTCTGCTACAAGTTCGGCAAGATGTTCTATCTCATCTGCTGTTAATTTTGAATTATCTGCGATTAGCTCAGAAAAGGTGGCCATGGGCTAATGGTAGAGGTATTACTGTGCCAGTTGATTACCAATTTTGCCGATCTGTTTGTTAAAGGCATTGTTGTGCCAGAAGTACTGCCAGTTTTTTGAGCCATTGATCACTCTGCCTAATCGTCCATCATATGGAATCTGCACGCTTATTTCCTTGCTAACCAACGCTATAAATTGCTTCTGGATCATCTGCCCTAATCGATCAAATCTTTGTTGATTTAGTAAATATATTATCTTTGGAGGGTTAATTAGATTTGTAAAATCTTTTTTAAACTCAGTTAGATAAGTAATTCCATCCTCATTTGCTTTTACCAAATATATTAAGTGACTGCAGCAAGCGATACTCTGACTGAGCCAATGCGCATTTACCCTTCTATCTGCCAAAGTATCAGTTAGTGATACCGCGCTGCCAGCATCAATTATTACTTGCTGAGTGGAGAGTGGTTGAAGTTTCTCCATTAACTGCTCTGCATTAACTTTATATACATTCTTTTCACTTACCGGACGTAGGTTATGGTGATTAGCGGAGATAATTGTGGCATCAATATAAATTGCGAGGTGATTGGCAATTGTTGAAGTACCGGGTGATCCTGGGGACCCCACAATTGTGTACAGATTATTTTGTCTTACCACTTTATGCATCATTGCTGGTCTGCTTGTTTGAGCAAGCTCAATTAGCAGTTGCGTTGGCTGATAATTTATAAGATCAACCTTAATAAATCTATGCTGCGTAAATCGGGTAATTAATTTGTTTAACTCTTTTACTATAATTAAGTCAGGTGAATATAAAATAGTAATAATTTGAGTGTTTTCTTCAAGGAAGGCCATTAATAAATCCAGGGTAAGAGCTCGATAAATTATGTTACATCCTTGAGAGTAGAGCAGGGCAGAGATTTCTTCCTCTGTTTCACTGTTTGAAATAGCTGTTACGATATTAAATTTTAAATCAGATGCTTCGAACAATTATCAGCCTGCTATCTGAAAGCATTTGCAAGGTGGGCAATACCTGATCATTATTTAATATCACTAACACGCTAACCTTGCCAGCATTACTTCGCTCCGTAACCTGTGATATTGAAATATCAGCAGCAACTAGTTGTGGCTGAGAAATAACCTTTGAATCTCGATTTGGAATCGCATAAATATCAACTACCTCACCCCGCTGTAGATCCATTGGTAGATCAGTTGGTTCAAGAGTTAATGGAACAAACCGGTTCTCAAGTGCATCACCTGCGGTAGCAATAGCTGCTGCTGGAATTAAGTCACCACTACTTATTCCTTTAAGAATTAAGCCACCAACAATTTGAGCATTTGTAGAAAGATAATTCTTAGCTGACTCTGGTAGTAATACTGATACTGATTTTAGATCGGTTGGTTTTATTAAATCACCTGGTGCTAAATCACTTTGAGTAGCCCAAACCATTACAGTTCGATTAGCTTCTTTAGCAATCAAGCCACCTGCCAAAATAGCGATAATAAATAGTGATAGCCCCATTGCTAGGCGAGAGTTTTTTAGGATATCTAGATTAGATATTTTCATAACTCTGATTTACCAGAGCTAGAGCTAATAAAACTCATCCGTTCGGATGAGGTGGGTATATTTTTACTAAGCCAAGATCACCAAATGACAATAATTGAACCAGCACTTATACCTGAAGTAGTTAATAAACCTAAATTATATTTAGTTCCAACTCCAGACCTAGAGTTTGGTCAAGAGTGGTCTCACCCAAAATTTTCAGCAAACCCATCATATCTATCAGAACTACCAAATCTGCATGAGTGGAGTGAAAGCTTTGTAATAGCAGTTATTGAGGTTTGGTCTGGACGCAGATCTGCAATGCAACTTGCAAAGAATTGTCATAGATCTGTAATTATTAAGTTAATAAGACAGGGACAAGAGTTAGTAACACCTTGTAAAATTAGAAAGATCTATCTAAGTGAACCGATCGAAGGGGTGGCCGAGACATCGGTAACACTAAGAATTAATGAGCGAGTGAGATCACTTATTTTGCGATTTGAAGGTGTTGATAAAAGGTGGATCTGTACTGAGTTAAATCTTCTTTAGGATTGCCCGTGGCATCTCTTATATTTTTTACCAGAGCCACAAGGACAAGGTGCATTACGGGAGGTCTCACCACTATTTGCGCTTGGTTCAATTTCAGCTGCTGAGTACTGAAGGGCTGCTACCGGTGCTGGTGCTGGTGTTAATCCCTTAGCTCCAACTTGATCTCCTTCAACCTGAACCTCCACATTAAATATAAATCCAACCAACTCCTCTTTAATTGCATCCATCATTGCTGTGAATAAATCAAAGCCTTCGCGTTGATACTCAACCAATGGGTCACGTTGAGCCATAGCACGCAAGCCAATTCCTTCTTGTAAATAATCCATCTCATAAAGATGCTCACGCCATTTGCGATCTAAAACTGAAAGTAAAATCTTCCGCTCTAACTCTCTCATTACTGTTGGAGTTAACTCACTCTCTCGTTTCTCATATGCTGAATTTGCATCAGCTAAAACTCGGTCAAGTAAAAACTCGCTATCTAAAGCAGACCGGCCACCTGCCTGAGTAAGTAGCTCCTCTACCGTAAATGAGATTGGGAATAATGCTTTTAGTGCTACCCATAGAGTTTGTAGATCCCAATCCTCAGAAACTCCAGTAGTGGTTGCTGAATCGATATAAGCAGCAATGGTCTCCTCTAAAAATTGGCGAACTAAATCTTTAATGTCAGCACCCTCTAAAACCTCACGCCGCTCTGAATAAACTACCTCTCGCTGCTTATTCATTACATCGTCATACTTCAAAACATTTTTACGCATCTCAAAGTTTAAAGATTCAACCTGCGTCTGAGCAGACTTAATTGCATTGCTAACAATCTTTGATTCCAGTGGCGTTTCCTCTGGCATTCCGGCCGCTCCTAAGAAGCGTTCTACTAATCCTGAGTTAAATCTGCGCATTAATTCATCTTGCAGGGATAGGTAAAATCTTGATTCTCCTGGATCACCCTGCCGGCCAGAACGACCACGAAGCTGATTATCAATTCGCCGAGACTCATGTCGCTCAGTTCCTAATACATAAAGTCCACCAAGTGATACAACAGTTTCATGTTCTTTTTCTACCGCAGTTTTTTGTTTTGCAATTTCAGATGGCCAAGCCTTTTCATACTGCTCAGGTGTTTCAGCAGGATTTAATCCTTGGCGTTGTAACTCAAAATCTGCCATGAACTCAGGGTTTCCACCAAGCATGATGTCTGTACCGCGGCCAGCCATATTGGTAGCAACGGTTACGGCGCCAACGCTTCCGGCCCGAGCAATAATCGCTGCCTCTCGCTCATGTTGCTTTGCATTAAGAACTTCATGGGGAATTCCATTTCGCTTTAAGATTGCAGATAACTCCTCAGATTTTTCAACACTTACTGTTCCAACAAGTACTGGTTGTCCTTTTTTATGCCGTGCGACAATATCCTGAGCAACTGCAGTAAATTTTCCAGCCTCAGATTTGTAAATTAAATCAGCTTGATCTCGGCGCTGCATAACCTTATTGGTAGGAATTGGAATAACTCCTAACTTATAAATCTGCATAAATTCAGATGCCTCTGTCATTGCCGTACCGGTCATACCGCTTAGTTTTTTATATAGCCGGAAGTAGTTTTGTAGAGTAATTGTGGCAAGGGTTTGATTCTCATCTTGAATCTCAATCCGCTCTTTTGCCTCAAGTGCTTGATGTAATCCTTCGCTATAACGCCTGCCGGACAACATACGGCCTGTGTGCTCATCAACAATTAATAGCTCACCACTCATTACTACATAATCTTTATCTCGCTTAAATAATTCTTTTGCTCTAATTGCATTGTTTAAGTAACCAATCATTGGCGTGTTTGCTGATTCGTAAAGATTTTCTATCCCTAACGCCTCTTCAACCCTAGTAACTCCCTCTTCTAGGATTCCAACAGTCTTCTTCTTCTCATCAACCTCATAATGGCTATCTCGGGAAAGCTTTCCAACAATATTGGCAAACTCCACATACCATTTGGTTGCCTTATCTGCAGGACCAGAGATTATTAATGGAGTTCTTGCCTCATCAATTAAAATTGAGTCAACCTCATCAACAATTGCAAAGTTATGCTCGCGCTGAACGCAATCAACTAGTGACCATGCCATGTTATCTCGGAGATAATCAAAACCAAACTCATTATTTGTGCCATACGTAATATCTGCTGCATATGCTTCACGTCTTTCAGATGGAGCCATGCTGGAGAGAATTACACCAACTTTAAGTCCTAAGAAACGGTGAACTCGGCCCATCCACTCACTATCGCGCTCTGCCAAATAATCATTGACTGTAACAATGTGCACACCTTTGCCAGTTAAAGCATTTAAATATGCAGGCAATGTTGAAACTAAAGTTTTTCCTTCACCAGTTCGCATCTCAGCAATATTTCCTCGATGTAACGCCGCTCCACCCATTAGCTGAACATCGTAATGTCGCTGTCCTAATGTTCGCTTTGCAGCCTCTCTTACTACCGCAAAAGCCTCTGGCAAAATTAAATCTAAACTCTCACCCTTTGCAACTCTTTCTTTAAATGCTTCGGTTTTATTTCGCAGAGCTTGATCATCTAAAGATGAGATATCACTTTCAAATTTATTTACCTGTTGAGCAATTTTTGCTAACTCTTTTATAGCCCTGCCCTCACCAGCACGCAAAATCTTGTCTAACAAACCCACAAGGATCCTCCATTGGTGATTAAAAGTAATTGATTAAATACCTAGTGGGTTATCGTATTAGAGAATTACGCCCCACCGCACACGCGGTGATCACGGCGTCGATGGTGATTTTGGCATCCCTTAAGGCCCGAAGAGCCTCCTGGATAGATGAGCCAGTAGTTATTAGGTCATCCACCAAAATGGTTGGACTCTGTGAAATGACTGAACCATTAACCCGATAGGCACTCTCAATATTTTTTCTTCTTGCTTTACTATTTAAGTTGCTTTGATCTTTAATCTTTTTTTGTATAAAAAGAATTGGTTGATAATAAGCCTGAACATTAATCTGACTTAGCTCTTTAATGACTTGTGCCAATAGCTCACTAATATGATCACGCCCCCGCTTTCGAATCGCGCTTGGCCTTGATGGAATAGTAATTAGATTAATTGGCTGATTGAGCTTTAAATCAGTGATTGCAAAATTGATTGAGGTAGCTATTGAACAGGCAAGTAGATTTATAGTCGACTTATTACCAATTTCTTTTGCAGCTAAAATGATTTGAGAATTCTCTATGTTGTATTCTGTTGTGAAGTAAAGATCTACTTCAGCAATCTTTGATTTTATTGGTTGATTTAGCCATCTCTTTGTGCAAGGTAAGCAGATACTTTTACCTGGCGTATTACAGCTTATGCAAAATAATGGGTAGATCAGATCTTTTAAAGTAACAAGGGATTTAAACACTCACCTTTTATATCAAAGTAACACTCTTACTATTTACAAATTCTGCTTATTGTTGATTACAAATCATCTGGCTCTAGCTTAATTGGGAATGATTTAATTGAACTCCCGTGGTACTTAGGAAGTGTTAGCACAAAGTGAGCGCCTTGCTCCGGAGCGCCCCAAGCAAGTAATTGACCTTGATGCAACTTAGTATCCTCTAATGCAATAGAAAGTCCAAGACCGGTTCCACCACTTGTTCTAGCTCTAGATGGATCAGCTCGCCAAAAACGATCAAATAATTTAGCGGCATCTGTCTGATTAAAACCTAAACCAAAATCTCTAACGCCAATAGCAACCTCATTATCGGTTTGGGCAACTTTAACCTCGATCTTCTTATTCTCACCATGATCTATGGCATTTGTAATTAAATTGCGCAAGATTCTTTCAACTCTTCTTGGATCTGCCTCCACTAGCATCTGCTCACCTGAGGTGGAGATTTCAAAGAGGGCAGATTTAGAAGGGTGCAGGTAGTCGATACTTTTCTTAACTAAGTCCGCAAAATCAAAGGAGGTAACTCCGAGTGAGGCTGCTTCGGCATCAAACCTACTCACCTCTAATAGATCTGAAAGTAGTAATTCAAATCGATCAATCTGATTTATTAGTAACTCACTACTGCGTGCAACATTAGGATCAAAATTATCTTTTCCTTGATAAATGACCTCAGCAGCCATTCTTAGAGTTGTCAGCGGTGTGCGAAGCTCATGCGAGACATCAGAGACAAATCGCTGTTGTAGGTGAGATAAATTTTCTAGCCGATAAATCTGCTGCTGAATCGATACCGCCATTTCATTAAAAGATCTACCTAAGCTAGCTAACTCGTCATCACTAGAGACCGACATTCGGCTAGTTAGATCACCTTGGGTAAATTTCTCAGCAACGGCGGCTGCCTCTCTAACCGGAGAAACTACTTGGCGAATAACGAACTGGGTGCTTAAGCCAATCAAAATAACTATTAGCAAACCGGCAAGCAAAAGAATCCAGGTAATATCGGAAATACTTCGATACTGAGCATCTAACTTAAATAAATAATAGATCTCATAACTACCAGAACGTGGGATATTTAACTTACCACCAATTAAAAATCCGGGGAACTCTTTTCCATCTGAATAACGAACCATTATTCGCTTATCTAAAATCTCGTCGCTTGCTCTTACCTGCTCTCGAAATTTATCTGGAATTGAATCTAGTACTAAAAGTGTGGGTACTGTCTGATAAATATTTTGATCTTTAGCAGTTTTTGAAATAGATAAAATAACGGTCTCTCGTCCAGATAGGGATCCATCCTCCCGGCTTGAGGTAATAAAATCTTGCACAACCTTACGTAATCCCTCATCATTTTGAAACCTTGCAATATTAAAGTGACCTTGAGCTAAATAAAGTGCATTCGCAGTTTCATTTTTAGAGATCGCAATTTTTTCGTTAATGACGGTAGAGGAGACTCGATCATGAACTAATACTCCAATTACCGAGGTGGCAAGTACTGTAAGAAGTAGATTAGTTAGCAAAACCTTAAGGCTAAGTGATTGCCTAACCTTAATCTTGCTAATAAACATAGTTAAATCTTAGCCGCCCCCGCTTTATATCCAACCCCGCGGACTGTTAGAACATACTCTGGGCTTTCTGCATTAACTTCGATTTTTGACCTAAGTCGCTGCACATGCACATTTACTAATCTTGTATCGGCAGCGTGCTGATAACCCCAAACCTCACTTAGCAATGCTTCTCTGGTAAAGACTCGACCTGGCTCCTTTGCGAGTGCAGCTAATAAATCAAATTCCAACCTAGTTAAAAGTATTTCTTGGCCATCCTTTATAACCTTATGCTCCATCTGGTCAATAAGTAGATTTCCAACAGATAACGTGCCAACCTTGTTGCTTCGACGTAATCTGGTATTAATTCTTGCCACTAACTCCTGTGGTTTAAAAGGTTTGACCATGTAGTCATCAGCGCCAGCTTCAAGTCCAAGCACAACATCCTGCGTATCACCTTTTGCAGTTAACATAACAATTGGCACCATTGATTTGTTGCGAATTAATTTACAAACCTCAACGCCATCTAAGCCTGGCAACATAACATCTAATAAGACTAGATCGGGCGGGTGAGAGTTAAAAAGATCAATTACCTGATCGCCTCGATTAACTAAATCGACCTCCATGCCAGCACCAGTTAAAACAATGCTAAGCATCTCTGCTAAGTCTTGGTCGTCATCAACAACCATGACTAATGGCATTTATGAACCGTGTTCCCAAGAGTTTAGATAAAGCTCTTGTGCTGGTGTTAAAACATCAAGAGATGATCCCATACTCTCTAATTTTAAACGTGCAACATCTTTATCAATCGAAACTGGAACATTATGCAAGCCAGCAGCTAATCCTTTACCAGCCTTTAATAACCACTCGGCAGTTAGTGCTTGATCAGAGAATGACATATCCATAACAGATGCTGGGTGACCTTCCGCAGCGCCAAGATTGGCAAGTCTGCCCTCTGCAATTAAAAGAATTCGTCGGCCATCTGGTAACACATACTCATCAGTTTGGTGGCGCATTTTTGCATTTTTTTGCTTAGCATTTTTCTCAAGCCATGCAACATCAATCTCAATATCAAAGTGGCCAGAGTTAGCTAATATGGCGCCATCCTTCATCTGCTTAAAATGTTCATCACGCAATACATCACGATTACCAGTTACAGTAATAAACAAATCACCAATTGCCGCAGCTTTTGTCATTGGCATAACTCTAAAACCCTGCATTAACGCATCTAAGGCCTTAGTTGGATCAATCTCGGTAACAATTACCTCTGCTCCCATGCCCTTTGCACGTTCTGCAACACCTTTACCGCAATAGCCAAATCCAGCAACTACCACAACTTTGCCAGCCACTAATGTATTAGTTGCGCGGAAAACTGCATCCATAGTCGACTGACCTGTGCCATAACGATTATCAAACATATGTTTTGTGTCAGTGTCATTAACTGCAATCATTGGAAACTTTAAAGCACCATCTTTAGCCATCTGACTTAATCTAATAACACCAGTTGTGGTCTCTTCGCAGCCAGCCATTACGCCATCAATTAATTCAGTACGGGTCGTATGAAGAACATTTACTAAGTCACAACCATCATCAAAAACTAATTGTGGCTTGATATCAAGGGCAGCATTTAAATGTTTGTAATAGCCATCGCGGTCAACTGCATTGCGAGCAAAAACTGAAATTCCATACTCGTAAACAAGTGCGGCGGCAGTGTCATCTTGGGTTGAAAGTGGGTTTGAAGCACAAAGTGCTAAATCTGCACCACCTGCTTTTAATGCCAACATTAAATTAGCTGTCTCAGTTGTAACGTGCATACATGCTGCGATCCGAATTCCTGCAAATGGTTTCTCTTTGGCAAACCGCTCTTTAATTTGCGCCAACACTGGCATATTACGAGCTGCCCACTCAATCCGCTTCTTTCCTTCACTTGCTAATGCCGGGTTAGCAACATCGTTTTTAATCGCAGTTGTTGTACTCAATTTACTCTCCTATAGATTTGGCTACTTAATCAATGGTTTATTAAAAAAGGTTATGGGCTAAAGATACCCTGCTTTATAGCCCTTTATCGAATTTTAATCAGGGCAAGTATGGTGTCCCTAATTTTAACCATCTCTTTTTGAGTATTAGCCTCCACATTTAGTCGAAGTAAGGGCTCAGTATTTGAACCCCGCAGGTTAAACCACCAGTTATCTGCGGTAACAGTTAAGCCATCTAACTCATCAACTTGATATTGACCATGATATTTATCACGGACTTTTGCAATAGATTTTGTCACATCCTTTACTTTGCTATTTATCTCACCACTTGCAACATAGCGGTTATATGGGGCAAGTAACTCAGAGAGCTCTCCTTTTGCCGCCATCAACTCCGCTATTGCATATAAGGCAGCTAACATGCCGGAATCTGCCCGCCAAAAATTATTAAAGTAAAAGTGACCAGAGTGCTCACCACCAAAAATTGCACCAGATTGCGCCATTAGGTTTTTGATATATGAGTGCCCGACCCGACTTCGCACTCCCACCCCACCATTTTCAGCAATTACCTCAGCTACCGCCTTTGATGAGATTAGATTGTAAATAATGGTTGCCCCAGGATTTGCCTTTAACTCTCGGACTGCGATTAAAGCAGTTAGTGCTGATGGATTAACTAATTCACCTGCTTCATCAATCAAAAAACAGCGATCAGCATCGCCATCAAAGGCTAGGCCAATATCTGCCTTCTCCTTCTTAACTCGTTTTTGTAAATCCTTTAAATTAGCTGGCTCAATTGGATTTGCTTCATGGTTAGGAAAGTTTCCATCTAATTCAAAGTACATTGGGATTAAATCAACATCTAATCTAGCCATTACCGCAGGGGCGGTGAAACCAGCCATGCCATTACCAGCATCAATTACAACCTTAAGATTTCGCTTCTTAAATGCATTCTTGGGAAATTGGGCAAGTAAATAATCAACATACTCTGTTAGCAAATCTTGCTTTCTTACAGAACCAACTGGACGATTTGAAATTGGCACACCCATCTGAATTAACTCCCGGATCTTAAGTAATCCAGATTCTTGGCCGATAGGTCTAGCTCCACTTTTACAAAGTTTCATACCATTATATTTTGCTGGGTTATGGCTGGCGGTAAACATTATTCCGGGCAGATTTAATTTACCGGAAGCAAAATACAACATATCGGTTGAGGCAAGTCCTATTCGTATTACATCCATGCCCTGAGTAGTAACACCATCGGTGAAGGCATCAGCAAGTAATGGGGATGAGGGGCGCATATCTTCACCAACCACAATAGTTGCCGGTTCACGTTCATACTCGAGAAACTTAGCAAATGCCACACCAACTGAAAAAGCAAAATCTGGTGTGATCTGATTCTTAACTAAGCCCCTAATGTCATAGGCCTTGATAATTTTATCTAGCATAAGACTCTTAACTTACTAAGGTTGAGTTTTAAAAATTAATTAGATGGTAATACTCGTAGGTGCCCACGCCGGCCAAGTTCAGGTGGCATTGCACTGCTATTTAGATCTGAGCTAGCCACCTCGCGTACTGCATTTGCAATCGCCATTAGATCTTCATCGGTTGGTCCAACATCATGATTGCTTATCTCTTCTTTAATAACATTCCAACCAACTGGAACAGTTAATCGCTCACTATGTATTTGGCAAAGATCATAATTATGTGGTTCAGCATAGGTTGAAAGTTGACCAAGAACTGCTGTGGAGTCGGCGTAGATATAGGTAAGGGTTTTAATGGCAGAGCTAGTACAACTTGCTCTGGAACATCGACGACCAGTCAGCTTCCTCATATCGAAAGGTTAATGGAGTAACTGGTAAAAAGTTGGGATTTAGCCCCGTGTAATAACACCAGCATCAGATACTGGCTCAGCAGCGGTTTCTAAATTTGCACCATTATTCATAGGTATGTAGCTACTTCCTATACTGCCAGAGTCTGGAAATAGGATAACTCCCCCACTAATTCCTTTACCTTTTGCACTTACCTGCAAGCGACTTAATCCAACTGGTGCCTGCCAGGTAATGAAATTACTTCCACTTATCTGTTCTTCAATTTTCTTACCATTAACACCAGTTGCGGTAATTAAAATATTAATTTGGTCACCAGAAAAGTTTAGAACTGGTCTTGAGCCAGTTAGGTTAACACTCCATTTTGTTAACTGATCAGATGCGCTCGCCCAAGCAATCTCATTATTTTTACCAAAGGTAAGGTTAGTAAGTACAGAGGCTAAAATTGGTTGATTTGAATTGATAATTATTGAGAATGATTGATTATCAGGAGCAAATGTAAGTGGGATATCTAAAACTCGCTGACTTGTGACTTTAAGCTGTGAAAGCCCAACTGGAACAAAGTTTCCATCTTTTGAATTTACAGTTACCTCTATTTCAGCATCAATTTTTCCTGGAACTAGTAAGCGTAAGTTGTGACTAATGGAATTATTTTTATCAATTAACTTGCTAGTCAATCCGGAGATAGATGCAATTGTTAAACGCTTAGTAGGGGATGCAACTGGCGCTACAAAATCAGCACCTAATGACTTAAGTCCTTTTTTGCGTTCATCAAAAAGATAAGAACTAACTCTGCCAGATTTAGTATTAACTGCAATCATTATTACTTCTTCACCAGGAACTAATGTATCTACGGAAATTTTCTTAGTTGAATTTTGAGGTATTAACACAGCACTTGGTTCTAACTTCCCGTTTGGTGTAAAGATCTCAATATCAACAGCTGCCTCACTAAACCCACTATTAATAAGATACAAAATAGATTTGCTAGTTAGCGCACCTGAACCACCAGCAAACCACTGTTGGCCGTTGCTGACTGAACATGGCACCACCGCTTTCCAGCCATTATTAGCAAAAGTAAGTGCAGTACCAGAGTTTCCTTCAATTAAAATTGCATCATTAGTTAAAGGGATAACAGTGCTATTACCAGGTGATAACTTTTTACTCCTTCCATCAATTCCTCGTCGATTAATCTTAGAATTAGTTAATGAAGCAATTGATGCAACTTTATTGCCGATGGCTGGACAAACTGTCGCTGGGTAACTTGAGGTTAATTTAATCTGCTTACTACGAGTTGGTGCGGAGTAGGAAATCACCGCAAGCAAGGCCAGTAATACGATAAACGCCAATGATTTTAAGAGTTGTGGCTTAGTTTTCATACCAACTCCTCAAGTGGAACTTCTCGACGCCGTCTTCCAGCAGGTAGCGCCAAAATAATTACCGTTAGAATCATAATTAATTGCAGTGAAATCCAAGCTCGGCGCGATGTTCCGTCATGGGTAAGTGAGATATCACCTGGCTCATTAATTTTAAATGTTGGCTGACCAAATTGATTCTGTTCTAATTTAACAATCTTTCCATCTTTAAGTAGATGCCAAGCGTTGTCATACTTTTCGGCCAAGATAATTGAACCAGATCCTGGCACATATGTTGATGAAGATACCTCATTAGAAACTAGAGAAAAATATTGTCCTAAATTACTTTGATAGGTAACTCTGGCATGTGCGCCATTGACCTTCCAGACCACTCCATCTTTTGTGGCAGAGCTACGGGTAAATCCACCAATTCCATCGACAGTCCTAACAAATGCTGGATCAGCTGGGTTTTTCATAAAAATATATTGAATTCCATAGAAACCTAAAACCTGACTACTGGTAGCACCAACTCCGTTAACCAAATCTACGATTGCTTTATGGACTAACTCCGGAGTTTTACCACCAATATCTGGATCACCTAGTTGTAAATCACCACCTCGTGTTATGAAGTATTTAAGTTGCTCAGTACTTTTGCGAATCACTAAAGTTTTAGGCTTATCGTTAGTAGTTGCTAAATCGGTTATGAATGCCGGAATAACCTGCTCTTGCTCAGTTCTCACAGGTGAGTCTGCGCCAATTGTTACTGCCCAGAGTGGCAATATAACTATTGAAAGAATTGTAATCACAGTAGTAAGTGCAGAAACTAGATGCTTAATACCGAAGTTTGAAGCCCGCAGTTGTGGCAAAATTTTATCGGCAATTGTAAAAATTAATAGTAAAATAATAAGTTGTGAAAATATAATTAATGGCCCAACCCAAATACGTTCAGCCGCACTACTATTTCCAGTTATATAGTAGGAGTTTAATGTGGCAGCTAACGTAATTGCTACTAATGCTAGAGCTGCTAACCTTCTTTGAGTATTAGAAATTAATCCAATTAATAAATAAAATGCAAATGGAGCAAGAATAAATAATTCTGGCGATCCTGGTCCTCCGGGATTAAATAACAGGGTAGAGATCTGATCACCGGCTGGAACTGATAGACCTGGCTCTTTTAATGCAGATATGGGGTGTGTGAGAGCAGTGAGTGAAAGTGGAATATTCATTAAAATTGGTGAGATAAGTAGTGCAAACCGTTTTTTAAACTCATCTTTGCTTAAATTTTTGAAGATCTCTTGCCTGCTAATTACCCGCCAATTAGTAGCATCTAGGTAGGTATATATGAATATGAAAAGGTTAAGTAATAACCAGCCAAATAGAAATACTGGCGAGAAGGTAGTAGCAGTGGCAGCTAATAGTGAAATTCCAAATACCTTGCGCCATTTAACAGCAGATAAATCCATACGCTTGCCATGTAATGCTAAAAGTAGTGGCGAAATAATCGCAACCACAATTGTGCCAAGGCGACCCTGGTTAAGTGCAGTCATAACTACTGGTGAGAAAGCATATAAAAATGAAGCAAATGTTGCGGTGTAATTTTTTAAGCCATGATGGCGAAAAGTTAAATAACAAATAATAAATAGCAATGTTGGGGTTAAAAAGAAAAGAAGGGCTATAAACAATTGTGGATTACCACCAGTAATTACGGAGGCTAAGCCAATAATTGGTATCCACGCCGGTGCGGCATCACTGCTACCTAGTCCAATAAGGTGCCATGAGTTAGCAAAGGAATTAATAAGCTGCATCGCACTATCTGGTGAAATTGGTAGTGCTCCCCCAGATAAAGAGCCAAACCGATTGCGGGAGTAGAGGATTGAAAAAATGATTGAAAGTAAAATACCAAATAAAAATGGCAACCTAGCCAATGCTCTTATTTTGCTAAAGCTTTTAACTGTTTCATACTCTGGCTCATCAAAGCTCTCATCAATAACCCCAATGTCGGAGTAGTTTTTTGCACGAGTAATTTCTGCGCCAGTTTTGCCGGGCTTAAATGCATTTAATAATGAGGAGGAGATCCTCTCTAATGTTGATCTAATCTGTAGGCCACGGGGTGGAATGAATGGCTTTATTACTCGAGCACTTAATACTCGATTAGATCTGCGATACCTTCTTGATTTAATTAAATCTGCGGGCTTAAAAATTAAAAGTGCAATCGCTGCAATCTCATCGCCTGCATAGCCAGGTAGTTTTGCTAGTAAGTAAATTAGTGATCTGCCTAGTGAGGTAACTAGAAGTTGAATTACAACCCAAGGCAGAATCCACCAACTTGAGTTTGCTAATAAAACAAAGGCAGCGTTACGGCGATCTAAGAGCAGTGGCCGGTGCAAGATTGCATCTTTAACATCAATTGATCTGCGCTCTGATGAGGAGGCCTCGGCGTGATAAAGGATTGCCTCTCCCACACATATAACTGAGTAACCAGCAATATGAGCCCGCCAACCCAAATCAATGTCATCCCTAAATAGTTCAAGACTGGGATCAAAGCCACCTAGATCTTCAAAGAGTGATCTTTTAATCAACATACCTGCGGTGCTTACCGCTAACACTTCATTTATATCATCATGCTGTCCTTGATCATGCTCTCGCTTTTCCAGACCACTCCAGCGAGTGCCATTTTCAGTAATGCTTATTCCGACCTCTAAAATATGCTTTCGGTCATACCAACCTAAAATCTTTGGTCCAGCAATACCAACCTGTGGTCGTTGTATAACAGCTGCTAACAATTTAGCTAAGGCATACCTATCCGGTGCGCAATCATCATGCAAAATCCAAAGCCACTCTTGCTCAGTAGTTCCAGTTGCAGCTGGTGGTAATTTTGCTACTGCGGCAGCAACTGCAGAGCCAAAGCCTGCGGTGCGAGATTGCTTAATTACTTTAATACCCGCATTGTTCAAAAATTTTACTGAATCATCAGTTGATCCATTATCTACTGCAATAATTTCATCAGGTTGATGTTTTTGTGCAGATAACGCGGCAACAACTTCACTAAGCCAAGTAACACCATCATGTGTAACAACAATTGCTGTTACATATTGATCTTCTATTTGGGCTTGCGCCCCGGTGCTCGCTTTTTCAGCCACCCGTTATTTTATGCGCTACGGCGCTTTAAGCGGCGGCGCTCACGTTCTGATAATCCGCCCCAAATTCCAAAACGCTCATCATGGGCTAGGGCATACTCAAGACATTCAGCCCGTACCTCACAGGAAAGACAAACCCGCTTAGCCTCCCGGGTTGAGCCACCCTTCTCAGGAAAGAATGCCTCTGGATCAGTCTGAGCACAAAGTGCGCGCTCCTGCCAAGAAAGCTGTTCTGATGAAACTACAAGGGCCGCAAGCTCTGCGCGTTGGTCTGACATATCTCTCCTTATAAATACTTCTTACTTCCTAAGGGCCTGGGGTAAACCCGCTTATGGGATAATTACACGCTTGTAACTCGATTAAGTCAAGTCGCGGTAGCCAAATTATGGGGATTAAAACCCTAAATAATTGGATATTACGAGCATTCCAGCAGGGATTTGAGCGGCTGGGGCAATTATTGAGTCAATTACTTTGCAATTAGCACCTATTTTTGCGCCCTTACCAATTATTGAACCACTTATCTGGCTATTGCTAGCCACACTGACTTCACCAGCAATCACTGAACCATTATTAATCACTGCATCAGATGCTATCTGGGCAGTTGCTGCCACAAGATGATCACCAGAGTGTGCTGGGGTGGCGGATGAGAAAATTTTGCCAGTTATTAAATCAGCTGAAGCCTTAACCAATGCAGCGGGGTTTCCAATATCTAGCCAATAAGAGGTATCTAGGTAGCCAAATACCTTACTTCCAGTAGCTAATAAATTTGGGAAGGTATCTCGCTCCACACTAATCACCTGATTACTTGGAATCTGCTCAATCACCTTACGATTAAAAACATAACAACCAGCATTGATCAGGTTGCTAATAGGTTTATCCATCTTCTCCAGAAATGATTTAACCTGATTATCTGCCACCAACTCGACACAGCCATATGCCCTAGCATCTGTAACTTTAGTTAAATATAGGGTGATATCAGCATTACTTTGCTGATGAAATTTTAACTGAGCAGCAAGATCATGTCCGCTTAATACATCACCATTAAAAATTACAACCTGATCACATGGGTCAAGTAGATTGGCAGCATTTTTAATTCCACCCCCTGTGCCAAGTGCGGTTGTTTCAACTGCATACTTAATCTTTATGCCAAATTTTTTACCATCACCAAAATATGGCTCAAATAACTCAGCTTTGTATGAGGTGGCTAAAACAATCTCTGTAATACCGGCTTGGGCTGCTTTTCTAATTTGATGCTCAGTAAATGGAACACCTGCTACCTCAAGCATTGGCTTAGGAGTTTTAAGAGTTAGCGGCAGCAGTCTGGTCCCCATACCACCTACTAGTAAAATTGCAGAGGTGCTCATTGTTTAATCCGTGCTACCGCTTTAGCAATATTTTCATCAGTTGCGGTAAGTGCAATTCGAACAAAGTTTTCACTGCCATAAAAGCTGCCTGGGGTAACTAAAATTCCATGGGATGCAAACCAATCCACTGTTTTATACCCATCCTCACCCTTAGAGCACCATATATATAAACCAGCCTCACTATGCTCAATAGTAAATCCAACAGAAAGTAATGCTGAACTTAGTGAGCTCCGGCGGTTGTTATAACGCTGCACCTGCTCCTGCACATGCTTTTCATCTGATAACGCTGTGATCATCGCCTGCTGCACCGGTAATGGCATCATCAGTCCAGCATGTTTTCTAATTTGGCGAATCTGATCAATTAACTTGCTATCTCCTACTACAAAAGCCGCTCGATATCCGGCTAGATTTGATCGCTTAGATAATGAATGAACCGCAAGTAGATTTGTGTTATTACCAGATGCCAGTGCCAAAATAGATTTAGCATCTTTAGCAAAACTTAAATAACACTCATCACTTGCAACTATTGCATTATTTTTCCTGGCCCAAGAGATAACCGCAGATATTTGCTCATCATTTTGTACCTGCCCGGTTGGATTAGATGGTGAGTTAAGCCATGCTAAGTCTGCCGTTGGCCAAGTAGTAGCATCAATATCTACAGCAACTGCATCTGCTGATGCCATAAGTGCACTAACTAAGTATGTTGGATATGCAACCATTGGATATAAGACTTTTTTAGATTGCAAAAATGTTGGTAGCAGCGCAATAAACTCTTTTGAACCAATCACTGGTAACACATCAAAATCGCCGGTAACACCTAAATTTTTAATTGCCCAATCTTTTATGGCACTTCGTAGTTGCTCGCTGCCAGCGACTACGGGATAACTAGGCGAGTTACTTGCCGCAGAGAGTGCATCTTGAATAAATTTTGGCGTGGCATCAACTGGTGTGCCCTGGGAGAGATCTATAAAACTATCTGGATGTTTTTTTGCCTTATCACCATAGGGTGCCAAAAGGTCCCATGGAAAATCTGGCAGCTTGTCCAAAATTTATTTCTCTTGTGGCGGCAGAGCGGCAACTATCTGGTGATCTTTACCAATTGGTCCAAGTTTGGCAGCACCACCAGGGGATCCAATCTCAACAAAAAACTTGGTATTAACCTCGCTGTAATCTTTCCATTGGGAGGGCACATCATCTTCGTAATAGATCGCTTCAACTGGGCAGACTGGCTCACAAGCCCCGCAATCGACGCACTCATCAGGTTGGATATAAAGCATGCGATCACCCTCATAAATGCAATCCACTGGGCACTCTTCGATGCAAGATTTATCTTTCACATCAACACAGGGTTGAGCAATTATGTAGGTCATGCTTCTCCTTACAGTTGTAATAGCCGAGTTAGGTAGAGAATACTGCCATCAGTATCGGCAGATCACGAGTTTAAGTTTAATAGAGGGAGTCAAATGCAGCCATCAGCGGCGCAGGTAGGAGTGCGAGTGAGTATTCGCCTACATGATCCAGCTGGCGGCTTTCGGGATATTTTGGGCATTTTAGAGAGCGAAAACACAGTACGAAAGAAGGATGGCTCACTAATTACCTTCGATCCAGCAAAGATAGCGGCATGGAAGATTGTGCCAAGTAAATGATTGCTACTCAGATTCAATTATTTGATACTAAATCACGCCAACTACAACCACTGCAAAGTAGTGACGGCAAAAAATTAAGAATCTATAGCTGTGGTCCAACTGTCTACCGAGATGCCCATGTTGGCAATATGCGCACATTCTTACTTGGCGATCTAATTATTAGGCTTGCAAAATATCTCGGCAATGAGGTGGAGTTTATTCAAAATATAACCGATGTTGGACACATGTCAGAGGATTTTGTAGAGGACAAGATGCTGGCACAAGCTAAGGCAGAATCAAAGGACCCATTTGAAATTGCTCGAATATATGAGGGCAGATTTCACAATGATCTTAAATCTTTAAATATTACGGCAGCTGATTTATATCCAAAAGCAAGTGAGTGCATCCAATTGATGCATGATCTAATAAAAAAACTAATTGATACTGACCATGCATATGTTGGTAGTGATAATTGTGTTTACTTTGCGGCCCAATCATTTGCTGGTTATGGAGCGATTAGTGGTAATCGATTAGATGCATTAAAGCCTGGCCACCGCTTTGAATACACCGAAGATGGCGCAAAGAGATTTCATGCTGATTGGGCGCTTTGGAAAGCTGCTGCTGGCCGTACTGAAATGATTTGGGAATCTCCTTGGGGAGCAGGTTTTCCGGGTTGGCACATTGAGTGCTCTGCTATGTCACTACATTACTTAAATCAATTTGTAGATCTACACCTTGGTGGAATTGATCTGCGCTTTCCCCATCATGAGAATGAACGAGCACAATCAAATGCAGCAATAAACTCTGAAGCGGTAGCACTTTGGGTTCATGGTGAGCATCTTTTATTTGAGGGACGAAAGATGGCTAAAAGCACCGGTAATGTAATTTTAGTATCTGACTTAATTGCCAAACACCTAGATCCGCTATCACTAAGGTTATGTTTTTTAGAGAATCGCTATCGCAGTCAGATGGATCTAAGTTGGGAGAGTTTAAAAGCAGCGCACCTATTGCTACAACGTTGGCGCGAGAAAACTGCGCTTTGGCGGTTAGCAAAGGGTAGTGATACCAAACAAGCTGAGAGTTTTATTGATGAGATTGTTACTGATTTAACTGCTGACCTAGACACACCAAGAGCGCTACAGAAATTGAGAAGTATTGAAAAGGCTCAGACCTTAAGTGATGGAGTTAAGTTTAAGATCTTTGAATCTGTCGATGCTTTACTTGGCTTAGATCTGCTTAAATCACCTGCAGTTAAGGGTGAATTACCAGAGAATTTAAAAAAACTATTTGAATTAAGAACTGCTGCACGAATAGCTGGGGATTTTGCTGAAAGTGATCGCCTACGAGATCTCTTATTAGAGAATGGGGTATCTGTTAAAGATAGTAAGAATGGGCAGAGTTGGGATTACTTACTTTAGAAGCGGTAACTCTTTCCCAATATAAGTGCCGATAGCAGTGCAATAAATCCACCAACTAGGAATAGATTTCCGTAGGTATTTCCGTAGATTAATAATTCATCCCCCACACCTAATGTGCCAGCTTTCATCACTACGGCAAGCCAAGATATGGCGGTAAGAATTTGGTATCTGAGTAAAAAGTATGCTTTTCCAATAAATCGCACGCCTAAAAATGTAAGTAGCAGGGATGATATAAATCCAAATGGCTCAAAAGAATTATGTAACAAGGTTGCAGAGAAACCCAGCACTACACCAAAGATTATTGCCTTAATTATTTTCATTAATTAACTCCAGCAAAGATATCTAACTCTCGCCCCTTCTCATCAAATGGTGCAGCTGCCACACCCTTAGCCAATGTGTAGTACTCATCGCCCCAGACTGATAAACCAAGATTATTTGAGAGTGCAAAAAATGGCCCATCTACTGAGATTTGGGTGGCATGTGCTTTCATCGCGGCAAGTTTTTGTGGCACAAACTCTGGTGCATTTACTACCGTGGTAACTAACTCATCTGGTTTTGCAAAAGGCAGATCATCAACACTTTCTGCACCAAAGAAATCTGAACCAACCTCTTTCATCTTCTCAATACCCATTTGGATTACCGATCTTGGCATCGTGTTCCAATAAATCTTACTAATTTGCCATCCTTGATCGGCGGCAAGCTCTGCAGCACGCATTGCAACTCGGTGGGCTTTAATATGATCAGGGTGTCCATAGCCCCCAAACTCATCATAGGTAATTAATACCTGTGGCTTGATCTCTAAAATAATCTTTACCAACTCAAGGGATGCCTCATCTAGATCTGTTTGCCAAAAAACATCACTTCGGTCATTTTGTGGTGTTCCCATCATTCCGCTATCGCGCCATTTTTTATCTGGAGCACCTAAGAATCTAAAATCTTTTATGCCAAGCTCGTTCATAGCATTGGTTAATTCAATTATTCGTTGTTCACCTAATTTGTCATCTTTATCACTTGCTAAATTAGCAAGGTCTGAAACTAGGACCTCACCCTCTTCACCTCTTGTGCAGGTTACTAGGGTTACCTGCGCACCAGCAGTGGCATATTTAGCCATCGTTACACCATTACCAATAGTCTCATCATCTGGATGGGCATGAACTAATAACAATCTTTTACTTGTTCTCACACGCATAATATAACTATAAAAGTAATAAAACCTGACAATCTGTGTGTATCAGATTAGAATTAGAAAGTGACTGATGATAAATCCAATCGCTTACCTCGCGATGAACGTAGGGCGCAACTGCTTGTAGCAGCCCTTGAAGTATTTACAGCAGCTGGATACCACTCAGCAGCGATGGATGAGATTGCAGATCGTGCAAATGTTAGTAAGCCAGTTTTATATCAGCACTTTCCATCTAAATTAGATCTCTACCTTGCAGTATTAGATATTCATATTGATTCTCTAGTTTTCACAATTCAAAAGGCAATTTCTGCTAATCGAGAGAACTCCTCTCGTGTAGCAGCAACTGTTGAGGCTTACTTTGGCTTTATTGACTCTGAGGGTGAGGCATTCCGTTTATTATTTGAAAGTGATATGAATTTAGAGCCACAGGTCAGAGAGCGACTAAATCGAATGACCTATGACAGTGCTGCTGCAGTTAGTGCGGTTATTTCACTAGATACCGGCTTAGGCAAAGAGGAGTCGATGATGCTTGCGGTTGGAATTATTGGCACAGTGCAAATAGCAGCTCGTCATTGGTTAGATCGTGATGGAAAAATAGATCGCCAGCGCGCAACTGAGTTGGTAATGAATCTAATCTGGCGGGGCATCTCCGGGTTTCCTAAGTCACAATCTTAAATTCGCATACTTGCTGCCGAATAGATAGAGTTAAGTTATGGCCACAACAAAATCAACAGCAAAGAACTCCGCTCGAGTTGAGGTAAAGATTGGCATCTCTGATAGCTCTAATGAACTAAATATTGATTGTGCAAATACTCAGGCAGAGGTAGTTGCTAAGGTAAATGAGGCGATTAAGTCATCCTCAGTTTTGTCATTAAGTGATAGTAAGGGACGAGAAATTTTGATTCCCTTTAATAAAATTAGTTATGTTGAGGTTGGCGAGTCCGCTGATCGTCATGTTGGTTTTGCAAACCACTAGCACTTAATAATCTAAAAAGAAATAACCCTTCGGGCAGTAGCCCTTTCCTCTAATTTTTCCCATTGACTAGGCTCTGTGATGTATTCACCCAATTGGTTTAACTTTCCATTTCCGTGATAATCACTAGCGCCAGTCATTACTAAATTAGACTCCTTTGCTAAGGTTATTAATTGAGCTTTTTCATCTGGTGAGTGATCGCGATGATCAACCTCAATACCATCTAATCCAGCAGTAATTAATGAGCCAAAAGTAGCTAGTGAGATTATCCGGCCGCGATGAGATGCCATTGGGTGAGCAATAACTGAGACACCACCTGCTGCTTTAATTAATTTGATTGCATCTTCAGGTGATGGTGAGTAGTGAGAAACATAGTATTTAGAGTTGTTATGAAGCATCTGAGAAAATGCTTCATCCCTACTTGCTACTACACCTTTTTTTACTAATGCATCTGCCAGATGAGGCCGGCCTAGTGTTGCACCATCTGATAATTGTTCTAACACATCGGCCATACTTATATCTATTCCAGCTTCATTAATTCGAGCAATAATTTTTTCCATCCGACTATGACGATTTTCTCTTGTTTTTTCAAGGGTATTCATTAACTGAGAATTATTTGAATCAAATAACAATCCTAGAATATGCACACTTATGCCATCTGTAGTTTGGCATGAAATTTCAGCCCCTGGCACTAAAGAAATTCCTCCACGAAGTGCATTAGTTGCCTCCTGCCAACCTCCAATTGAGTCATGATCTGTTAACCCAATTGTGGTTATGCCTGCTGCTAATGCTTTATTAATTAATTCTGTTGGTGTATCGGTACCATCACTAAAATTAGTATGGGTATGAAGATCAATTACCATTAATTCACCTTTCTATCTTCTTCAGATTGATTTGATCGTAAAACAAATAATGTACAACCAAAAAGTAATCCAATAATTCCTGGAATTGTGCCAGAAGGTGGTTGTTGACCTAACCAAACAAATGCCAAGATTGCACTTACTGGAACCTCAAAAAATACAACTAATGAAACTACTGCCGGTGATACTCGTTTGAGAGTGAAGTTAAATAATGTATGACCTAAGAATTGCGCACCAATAATTAAGCCACCTAAAAGCAGCCACTCAGTTGATGAATAACCGGTTAGATTAGATCCAGTAAGTAAAACTAAAGGAAAAATTAAAATAGCACATGTTGAATAACATACGGTTGTAAAGGTCGAGGTTGATATTACTTTTTGTGCGTTTGCACCAATAATCATGTAAGTAGCTCCTACCGCACCACCAAATACTGCTAGAAGATCTCCTTGGAAAGCCTGAATTGAAACACTGAAATCAATTCCAGTAATAGCAATTACTGAGATAAATGCAATTATCATTCCAGCGATGGATTTTCTAGGAATATGACCGCCTGCTAATTTAATGAATAGAGCAGCAAAAATTGGTTGAGTCGCAGTTAAAGCGGTACCAGTTGCAACGCTGGTCAACTTCATTGCCCAAAAGAAACAAACAAAATGAGTTGCTAAGAGTGTGCCAGCTAATGCTGACCATCTAATGGCATTGAGTTGATCTTTGGTTTTCCACTCTTTCCGTGCGAGTGCAAATGGCATCATCACTAAAGCACCCACTAAATTTCGCCAGAAAATCATTGTTGGAATGGGCATTGTGGCCTTCGCAATTATTGGCCCGGAAGAGCCGATACCAAGGACTCCAAAAATCAAGAATGGGATATCTCGCCCCGTTGGTAATTTGGTGTGATCCTGATTCTTCATGGGTGAAATCTATCTGTAATTTAATTATTGTTATGAATTGGTATTGAGCAGATACCATTAGCCTATGAATACAAGTAAAGGTGCAAACCTAAATCGTGTATTCCTAGCCCGATTAGCTGGTACTGCGGTCTTTGACCCAAATGGTGATCAAGTTGGCAAGGTTAGGGATGCGGTCGCGACCCTGCGTACTAACAATCAACCACCAAGAATTTTAGGCTTTATTGTCGAGGTTCCACCACGCAAACGTATCTTTGTGCCAATTACTCGTGTTACCTCTATTGAAAATGGCCATGTGGTTATTACTGGACTACTAAATATGCGCAGATTTGAGCCGCGCACGAATGAGATCACAGTTTTATCTGAAATGTTAGATCGTTCGGTAACTTTGGTTGAGACCAATGAAAAGGTTGCAGTTGAAGATATTGCAATGGAGCTATCAAAGACTGGTGATTGGTTTATTGAGCGGGTACATGTTATGAAACGTGGAAGTGGTTTCCGTCGACGCGGTGCCTCTTCTACTGTTAGCTGGGCTGAAATCTCAGGCTTTGCAATTACTGAATCAAATCAAGGTGTTAGCCATTTACTTAACACTTTGGCAAATTTACGTGCTGCTGATTTAGCATCTGTGTTACATGATTTAACTATTAAACGCCGAGCAGAGGTTGCCCGTGCATTAGATGATGAGCGGTTAGCTGATGTACTAGAAGAGATGGATGAGGCATCTCGAGTTGAATTACTGGCAGAACTTGAAGGTGAGCGAGCAGCTGATGTATTAGAGGAGATGGATCCAGATGATGCTGCAGATTTATTACGTGAGGTTGGACAAGAGCGCGCACAAACATTACTTGCATTGATGGAGCCAGAGGATGCAGAAGATGTGCAACGACTAATGCATTATGAGGATTACTCTGCTGGCGGCATGATGACAACTGAGCCAATTGTTTTAACAGCAGATTCAACAGTTGCTGAGGCATTATCAAAAGTTAGATTATCTGAGGTTGCAGCCGGACTTGCATCCCAAGTATTTATTTGTCGCCAGCCTATCGAGACACCAACTGGCAGATTAATGGGTGTGGTGCATATTCAACGTCTACTGCGCGAACCACCTGCCACATTACTAGGCGGAATTCTTGATTCTGATATTGCACCATTAACAGCTGAGGCAACTCTAAATGAGGTCTCCTCCTACCTTGCAAGTTATAACTTATTAGCAGTGCCTATTGTTGATGCAAATGAGCGCTTACTTGGCGCAGTAACAGTTGATGATGTACTTGATCACCTGCTTCCTGAAAATTGGCGGCATGAGGAGTCGGTAAGACGAGAGAGTGAGAACAGATAATCATGACAAAGCAAAAAATAAATAAAAACTCACTTGAGTTTCCACGTGAGGCTCGCAGAACACTTAAGCCTTCCTATGATCCAGATGCATTTGGCCGTTGGTCAGAGAAGTTTGCCCGCTTCCTAGGTACTGCACGCTTTTTGGTCTATATGACTGCATTTGTTTTACTTTGGGTTACTTGGAACTCATTAGCACCTGATGATTTAAAATTTGATCACTATCCATTTATTTTCTTAACCTTACTTTTATCACTTCAGGCATCATATGCAGCACCGTTAATTTTGCTGGCGCAAAACCGTCAAGCAGATAGAGACCGTATTCAGGCTAAAGAAGATCGGGATCGGGATGAGCGCAATATCGCAGATACTGAGTATTTAGCTCGCGAGTTAGCCTCACTAAGAACAGCACTTGGTGAAGTAACAACTAGAGATTACTTACATAGTGAGATTTCAGAGGCAATAGAGGAGATTGTTACCAAGCTTAATAAAAAGTCTTAGGTGTTTATATTTAATCTAACTCCAACTAAGGATTTAGGACGAATAATTATTTTGTCTAAAATACCAGCAAAGATTGCCATAACTTTTTGATCAGTAAGCACAATTGGATTACCAGCATCTCCACCCTCACGAAGTTCAGCATTAAATGGAATCTTTGCAAGCAGTGGCACATCTGCACCAACTAATTGGCTTAATCTGCGAGAGGTTTCCTCGCCACCACCACTACCAAAGATGGAAATCTTCTCACCACAATTAGCACATGCACTGTCTGACATATTTTCAATAACACCAATTACTGGTTGCTTAATTTGATGGGCAATTCTGCCAGCACGTTCGGCAACCTCAGCTGCGGCAATTTGAGGCGTAGTAACAACAATAATCTCTGAAGTAGGAATTAGCTGGCCAAGTGAGATTGCAATATCACCAGTTCCTGGTGGTAAATCAAGAAGGAGTAGATCTAGATCCCCCCAGTAAGCATCACTTAATAATTGTTCTAGCACGCGGTGTAGAAGTGGTCCGCGATATGCAACAGGATCAGATCGCTCAGGTTTAAACATCTCCATTGAAACCACTTTAACGCCGTAATTTTCAACTGGAATGAAGGTTTGATCAATTGCAGTTGGACGCTTGTCTAAAATTCCCATAAGTCGCGGAATTGAGTGACCATAAACATCAGCATCTAAAATTCCAACCTTTAACCCACGGGCAGCAGCAGCTACTGCTAAATTAACTGTGACCGATGATTTACCAACTCCACCCTTACCAGATGCAATTCCTAATACTCTAGTTAATGAATCAGGTTGAGCAAAGGGAATAAATTTCTCTCTTCCACCTCGAATTAGTTTTTTAACATTATTACGTTGCTCTTCATTCATCACACCAAAAGCAATATCAATACTTTTAACCTCGGTTATATGAGCAAGTGATTTAGTAATATCAGCATGCAGTCGATCCTTCATTGGGCACCCAACGATGGTAAGTAAAATGCCAATCTTTGCAACACCTGATGTGAACTCAACAGATTCAACCATCCCAAGCTCTGGAAGAGGTTTGTGTAACTCTGGGTCTATTACTGTGGCTAATGCGGTGTTTATTAACTCAACGGTACTCATAAAAGGTCAGGATCAATCTTTGGTTTTGGCTTCATATCAAAATCACTTTTATCAATAACATCACCAATATGTTTCTTAATAAATGCCTTTGGGTGCAGATCTTTTACTTGTAAATCTTCATAACCTGGACCAAGATTTTCTTTTAATTCATTTGTAGCATTTTGTGCGATATTTTTTAATTTAATTAAGAATTTAGCAGCATCTGCTGCAACACTTGGCATTCGATCTGGACCAATTAAAATCATGCCCAGAACTAATAAGCCAATTATTTCACCGCCACCAATATTAAACATATTTATTTCTTGGATGCAGCTAGGGTCACAACTACCTCATTTGTTACATTATTTCTAGTGTATCCAACCTTAACTTTATCCCCAACACTATGACTTCGAATTGCCACAATTAACTCATCAGAGTTACTTATATTAACGCCATCAAATTTTATGATTACATCGCCAACCTTTAAGCCAGCTCTAGCTGCTGGGCCATTAGGTGTTATGCCAACTCCTTCACTTGAGATTAGTGCACCAGTTCCAGTAAACCTTATGTCAACTGAGATTCCCATAATTGGATAGGTAGCAGAGCCAGTTTTAATTAATTGCTCCACAGTTTTCTTTGCTTGATTAATTGGTATTGCAAAACCTAAGCCAATTGAGCCAGATTGAGTACCAGAGCCAAGAGTTGCAATTGCTGAGTTCACGCCGATTACTGCACCAGTTGCATCTACTAATGGTCCACCTGAGTTACCAGGATTAATTGCAGCATCAGTTTGGATAGCGTTAATAAATGAGGTTTCACCACTTCCATTACCAGTAGTTACTGCACGATTTTTTGAACTAATGATCCCGGAGGTAACAGTTCCAGATAAGCCAAGGGGTGAGCCAATTGCAATTACTGCATCACCAACCTGTACTAGATCACTATTTCCTAATTGCAGGGTTGGCGCAGATGTAACATCTATTTTTAGAACCGCTAAGTCATAGGAGTTATCTCGACCAATCAATTTAGCAGGATATTTTTTACCATCTGATAACTCAACGGTAATTGTGCCACTAACTGCTCCAGGCTCAACCACATGGTTATTAGTTAAAATAAGCCCATTGCTGTCTAGAAAAAAGCCAGAGCCAGTATCAGAGCCAGTTGGTGCTTTTACTGAGATTGAGACCACTGCTGGAATAACCCGAGCAGCAAGAGCAGCAATTGAATCAGGTGCGCGTTCAACAATATTTTTAGTATCAACTAAATTTGCACCAAGATTTGTTGAAGTATTTCTCCCAATTGATGCACCAATCCCACCAGCTACAAGTGCAACTATTACGACAAGAACAAAAAAAGATGAGTTACTTCTCTTCTCAACTACCTGTATTTGCCTTGCTTGACCGCTTGGTTGCCACCATGGAGTCTCAGATGGTTGCTTCATTTAAGTAAGTTTATTGGCTACTAATAGACCGGCGCCAATTGGAATCACAGAGGCTGCCCAACGAGCATCCTCTTTTATTACTTTAATAGCATCTCGCCTAGCAATACTCTCAGGATCGCGCTGAGTCGAATCTGCCACCTTGCCACCACTTAACACATGATCAATTACTAATAACCCACCTGGTTTTAATAACCGATATGACTCATGAACTATTTCAAAAAGATCTAGCGCAGGGCGAATAACTACTAACTCATATGCATTATCAGTAAGTTTTCCAACAACTTCAATTAATTTCCCAGTGATTATCCGATACTTAGTTACCGCAATATCTGCCTCTTCAAAAATGTTTCTAGCAATCTTTGAGTGTTCACGCTCTGAATCAATTGTGGTTAAAACCCCATCTACTGGCATGCCTTGCAATAACCAAAGCCCACCTACACCTGAACCTGTGCCAATTTCAACAACAGATTTGGTATTTAAAAGTTGTGCGGTAAATTTTAAAAAGTTTCCAACGGCAGCAGTTGGATCACTTGCGCCAACCTCTTGTCCATTAAGTCTTGCCTGCTGCATAAAGTAATCCTCAAGAGCAAAGCTCTCTGAGAATGCATTCATATCCCCGCGGGCGGGAGTTTGTGAATTCAAAATGAACCAAGCCATTCAATTAGTAGACGAGTACCAAATCCAGTTCCACCCTTTATATTTTCACCAGCATCAACCTCAGATCTGCCGGTACCGGCAATATCTAGATGCACCCAATTACGTTTTCCCACAAACCTCTCCAAAAATAAGGCGGCAGTTACTGAACCTGCTGAGAAGCCAAACTTATCGGCTAGGTGATTTAAATCTGCGATATCACTCTCTAACGCCACTGAATAATCATCAACTAATGGCATATGCCAGACTTTTTCTCCAACATTATTTCCAACCTCATACAATTTCTTAGCAAGTGAAGGTTGGCGGGTATACATCGCGGCATACTGCCTGCCTAACCCTAAGGTAGCTGCACCAGTAAGTGTTGCTACATCTACTAAGTAATCTGGATCTAACTTTAAATCTGCGTAGGCAAGTCCATCTGCCAAAACTAATCTGCCCTCAGCATCGGTATTTAAAACCTCTACTGTTGTCCCGCCAAAATGTTTAATAACATCTGATGGTCTTTGGGATGTGCCAGATAAAGAATTTTCTGCGGCCATTAAAAGCGCAGTGACTTTTACTTTTGGTTTTATCTTTGCCATTGCAACCGTTGCACTTAATACTGCAGCAGCTCCAGCCATATCACTTTTCATTCCAATCATGCTTTCATATGGTCGCTTAAGTGATATACCGCCAGTATCAAAGGTAATTCCTTTGCCAACTAAAACAACATGAGGCCAATTACTAGATCCCTTTGGAGCGTAGGTAACTTCAATTAATCTTGGGCCAGGATCAGGTGCTGAGTTACCAACTGCACAAAGCCCACCAAAATCTTTAATTGCTCTTCCTGATTTAACACTAATAGAAAGATCTGATGTTTTAGCAGCAGCCACCATTTCAGTTGCCTGCTTAGCAAGCCAGACTGGATTTTTAATATTTGCTGGAGTGTGAATTAAGTTTCTACATTGCCAGACAGCTGATGCCAAAGTATTTGCATGCTCAACCTCTTCGGAAAACTCTCCATAAATTACTAACTTTGGTTTCTTATCTTTTTGTTCAGACTTTAGTGAGAACTGATAATTTGATAGCAAAAAGGCTACACCTTGGGTAATTACTAAATTAGCTTCTTCAGTTAGTGCAGAGAGCAAAACAGCGGAGGTTCCTTTAACTTTTCGTCCTAGTGAGCTTGCTGCTTTCCGTATCTCATCATCGCTTTTCTCCCCTACACCCACTAAATAAATTCGGTTTAGATCATCTAATGTAATTGGAACTTCAATAATCTCACCAGCCTTGGCAGTGAAATCTGGCCAATTAGCTAGTTCTATGTTTAGGTCTATCTTGGTTAATGCAGTAATTTTTTTGAGAAACTCAGTTTTAGTTATTTCAATTTTTTCAGCCGCTACTACTGGAATTACGACAGCGGTAATGCCGGTGAAATCTAAATCATCTCCATTTATATGGCTAAGTTTTGGATATAGATCGGTGAGTTTATGGACCATAACCCGGCTTTAAATTAAGTCAGTCGATTACTTTTTAACTAGTGCAACAGCTGCTTGTAAAACATTCCCTAAGTTAGTTGCCTCTTCAACATTTAGCTCAACAACTAATCTTCCGCCACCTTCAAGTGGAATTCGCATAACCATAGAGCGAGCCTCTTTTGTGACCTCCATCGGGCCGTCACCAGTTCTTGGTTTCATCGCTGCCATTTAGCTCTCCCCTGTAAAATCAATCAGTGCCGTGCTAGAGGAGTAATTATCCCTCATATGCCTGCAGGTGGGAAATCCTTATAATTAACCTTTAGAAATCAAAGCAATTAGGCGCGATCTGCCTGATGCAATAACCGATATAACTGCTCGCTCCGGCACGCCAAGTTTTTCTGCGATTTCAATGGTGCTAACCATATTTACCAAATGTAAAGTCAGAATTAACCGTTCCTCATTTGGCAGGGTGGCAATTAACTCAGCGATCGTCCTGCCGCTGTTATCAGTTGCCATGCCTAAAGATTACTGGGCAGAGCCAATACTTTCGAACTTATGCGGATACCTGCCTTGCAAATCGGCGTAGTGAGAGCCAAACTCCGATTAATAATGCAGGTTTAACCAAGAGTAAAACAAATGCTGGAGCAATAATCTCCTCATGCCAATAAAAAATTGTGCCACCGCGTGTTTTCTTTAATTCAAATCTTCCACTGCCACGTATGACTGCGCCAATATGAACAACTTCGCAAAGTAATGGTGGCTGCCATTTTGTAATCTCCATAGTATCTAAAATACCTAAGCGTAACTTTGGATATAGCTTTGGAAATAATCCAGTGAAAGCAAAGATTAATACTCCCTTACCATTCTTAACAGTTCTATCTTGATCTAACTCAGACCAGACCTTTGTTTGTAACATCCACTCACCTTGTGAGTGCCAATCAACTAATGATTTCCAAACCACCTCAACTGGTTTGTTAATCTTTACTGTTAGTGATAAATCAGAAAGTTTTCTCATTTTTTCCTAATTGCATCTATTGTTGCTGGAATATCTTTACACCAGCTAACTAGTTCAGCCTGTCCAGATTTCATAAAGTTTTGTGAAGCAAGGTGATCAAGGGCCACTCGTAAAGGTTCATACACTCCGGTTGGATCACAAATGGCAATTGGCTTGCTGTGAAACTTTAAATACCTGCCAACCCAGATTTCAAAAAACTCCTCTAATGTGCCGATACCACCTGGCAGGACAATAAAAGCATCTGATAAATCCTCGATCTTTGCTTTTCGAGTTCGCATATTAGTAACCACATGCATTTGTGTCGCCTCTTTATCTTCAAACTCAAGTTTGATTAACGACTCTGGAATTACTCCGATTGTTGCAACTCCGACAGATCTTGCACCACGTGCGACCTCTCCCATCATGGAGGCCTTGCCGCCACCCCAAACAAGATCCCAACCCTGCTCACCAATTACTTTGCCAACTTCAAATGCTAAATCAAGTGAGCTTTTTGGAATATCAGGAGCAGATGAGCAGAAAACAGATACGCGCATGAAATTAGTCTATTGCTTCACACACACTTTGATACCGTTGGCTAATGAGCAGCAGCCAAAACACCGCATATGGCTTTGGCGTTGCCACTCAAACGCAATCAGGGCAAACACTAGAGTGCACTTTTTATACATTAGGGCTGGGTAGTGCTCCAGTAAATAATATTGATAACAACTTAAAATCCCTATTAGGTGATGACCAACTTCGCAAAGTTAAAAAGGTAGCGGTTGAGGTAAAGATTGATTTAACACAGAAGCCAATAGATGTGGCTGATGCTTACCTAAGATTGCAGCTACTTTCGCATCGACTAATTAAGCCACATGGTTTAAATCTTGATGGAGTATTTTCAATACTTCCTAATGTAGTTTGGACATCTGCTGGCGCATGCGCAGTTGATGGTTTTGAGCAAATTCGACCACAGTTGCAAAGTAAGTATGGAAATTTAGTTGTTTATGCAGTAGATAAATTTCCTCGAATGATTGATTATGTAATCCCAGAGGGTGTGCGAATTGCGGATGGTAATCGGGTTCGACTTGGTGCTTATTTATCATCTGGCACAACTGTTATGCATGAAGGTTTTGTTAACTTCAACGCCGGTACCTTAGGTAAATCAATGGTAGAGGGGCGAATTAGTGCTGGAGTTGTTGTCGGTGATGGCAGTGATATTGGTGGTGGTGCATCAATTATGGGAACCTTAAGTGGCGGCGGCAAAGAGGTAATATCAATTGGTCAGCGCACACTTCTTGGTGCTAACTCAGGTGTTGGTATAAGTCTGGGTGATGATTGCGTTGTTGAGGCTGGTGTTTATATAACAGCTGGTTCTAAAATCACATTACCTGATGGAAAGATAGTAAAGGCTAAGGAGTTAAGTGGAGCTAATAATCTGCTGTTTCGCAGAAACTCACAAAGTGGAGCCCTTGAAGCACTTGCTAAAACTGGAAGTTGGAGCGGCTTAAACTCAGCACTGCACAAAAATTAGTATTTTAATAAATTTTTTGGTGAGCTTATAAATCCAATTCCCCATGAAAAATGCATAACTATAAGAACAAGGGGCATAAGAAATCTATCGATAAGTTTTTTGCCAATGAAAAAGCCACCAATAAAAATAAGGGCTAGGTATGTCAATAATGGTGTGATAAATATTGAATTAACTAGTATTGCTAAAAGTAGTGAAAAAATATTAATTAGTACTGCAACCGGAGGTGCTAGGTAGCGGTAATTTATAGTTCCTTTATGTTGCCGAGATATAGCTCTGCGCCAGCGGCCATATTGAAAGTACTGTTTTGCTAACTTTGTAAAAGTATTACGTGGTCGATAGGTAACTACTAACTTTGGATCAAACCAGATTAAGCCGCCTTTTTCACGAAGCCGATGATTTAACTCCCAGTCCTGGGCACGGATATACCGCTCATCAAATCCACCAGCTGCAAGAATTGCAGATTTCTTAAATGTACCAAGGTAGACCGTGTCAGTAGCTCCAGCTTTTCCACCAGTATGAAACTTAGATGGACCAACTCCTAACTTAGAGCGCATTGCTAATGCAATCACTCGCTGCAAACCTTGGTTGCTGTCGGCATACATTAACCCACCAACATTTACTGCACCCTGCTGCTGCATAATCTCTACCGCTGTTTTTATGTATGTATTTGAGACTTCAGAGTGGCCATCAATTCGGCAAATAACCTCACAACTAGCAGATGCGATTGCAAGGTTTAAACCAACTGCGGTTTGTCCAGTTGGGTTATTTACTAATTTAACTCTGTTATCTGCTGCTGCTAATTGCTGAGCGATTTGATTTGTCTTATCTTTTGAAGGACCAAGTGCCAAAATAACTTCGATATCTCCAGAGTAGTTTTGCTGAAGAATTGCTGAGATGCAATTGGCTAAATCCCGCTCTTCATTGAGAATTGGCAAAATAACAGAGACTGATGGAAATGATGAATCGCTCATAACCACTCCAATCATTATTTTGAGTACAACTATTCCCTGCCCATAATCTAGGATAAGAAGATGAAATCTGCTCGCAGTACCAGGATCTTTACTGGTATTTCGATCGCAATTCTGGCCATTTCTGCAATTAGCGCACTTGCCTTTGGCACAGTCAGTACCTTTACTAAAAAAGTAGATGCATTTGCTGGTTTAGATAAGCGGCCAGATAAGAAATCATCTGCAGTTAATTACCTACTAGTTGGCTCTGATACCAGAGAGGGCTTAACTAAGGAAGAGTTAAAAATATTACGAGTTGGCTCAGTTGCAACCGCTGCTGGAAAAAGATCAGACACTATGTTGTTAGTTCATATCTCTAAGGCAAGAGATAAAGCTGTTTTAATTTCTATTCCACGCGATACATATGCATTAATACCAGAGCACACTACAAAAGCGGGAAAGGTTAAGCCAGCTGTTTACTCAAAGATTAACTCTGCTTTTAATTGGGGAGATGCCCCATTACTCATTCAAGTAATTGAAAATATGACACAATTAAAGATTGATCACTATGTTGAGGTTAACTTTGCTGGCTTTGCCAGAGTTGTTGACTCACTTGGTGGGGTTGAGGTGTGTACTAAAAAAGATATTGATGATCCAAAAAGCCACTTAGTACTACCTGCTGGTGTTCATACATTAAATGGTCTTGAATCACTTAAGTATGTAAGAACTAGAGAGTTTGATGGGATGGGTGATCTAGGTCGGATGCAAAGACAACAATCATTTATGTCGGCAGTGTTGCGTAAGGCAACAAGTGCTGGTGTCCTATTAAATCCAATTACTATGGCTAGTTTTATCAACTCAGCGCTATCTGCTGTTACCACAGATAGCAGCTTAAAAAACTCAGATTTAATTTTGCTAGCAAAACAGATGAAATCATTATCTACTTCTAGTGTGCGCACACTTACTGTTCCACTCTCAAATTTAAATTACAATGAAAATGGTGTTACCGCCTCGGTGCTATGGGATCCAGAGCTTGCTCCACAACTTTGGGATCGACTACGTCAGGATTTGGCGGTAGTAGATGAGGTAACTCCATCACCATCACCATCTTCATCAAAAGCGGGGAAGGTTGAGGTTATTGATAAATTTAAAACCCGTACCGCCGAAGATAATATTTGCCGATAAATGCACCAATTTGAGTAGGCTCCTCTAATGGCACTAAAACTCTCAGTAATTGGTACCGGCTACCTGGGTGCAACCCATGCTGCATGTATGGCATCTCTTGGCTTTGAGGTTATTGGCTTTGATACTGAAGGATCAAAAATTGATTTACTTGCTAAGGGTAAGGTGCCTTTTTATGAGCCAGAGCTTGAGGATTTACTTACTGCACAAATTAAATCTGGTCGCCTTACCTTTACTAAGGATATTAAAGATTTAGCAGATGCTGATGTGCACTTTATCTGTGTTGGCACACCACAAGTAAAAGGCGGAAATGCTGCAGATTTAACATATGTGAACTCGGCATTGGAAAGTATTGCAAAGGTAGTAAAAGCTGGTGGGTTAGTAGTTGGTAAATCAACAGTTCCAGTAGGAACAGCAACAAGACTTCGCAATCGGTTGCTTGAATTAAATCCAAAGGCAGATTTGGCTTGGAATCCAGAGTTTTTGCGAGAGGGTTTTGCAGTTGAGGACACACTTCACCCAAATCGGTTAGTAGTTGGAGTTCTAAATGATCAAGCAGAGAAAGTTTTAAAAGAGGTTTATGCAGCAAATCTATCGGAGAACACACCTTGGGTAAGAGCTGATTTACCAACTGCTGAGTTGGTAAAGGTTGCTGCTAACTCATTTCTAGCAACTAAAATCTCATTTATAAATGCAATGGCGGAGATATGTGAGGCAGCAGGTGGTGATGTAACAGTTTTAGCTAAAGCAATTGGCTATGACCCAAGAATTGGTAGCCGTTTCCTGCAAGCAGGTATTGGTTTTGGTGGTGGATGTCTACCTAAAGATATTCGAGCCTTTATGGCAAGGGCTGAGGAGCTAGGTGCTAAACAAGCGGTTGAGTTCTTAAAAGAGATTGATGCCATAAATCTGCGGGCAAGACAGCGGATTATTGAGTTGGTAAGAAAAGATTTATCAGATGATTTACAAGGTAAGAAGGTGGCAATTTTAGGAGCAGCATTTAAACCAGATAGTGATGATGTGCGCGACTCCCCAGCACTTGATATTGCTGCCCAAATTCAAGCAGCAGGGGCGGTTGTTACCGTTCATGATCCAAAGGCAATAGCAAATGCGCAGAAGCGTTTTCCTGCTTTAAAATTTGCTGAAGATATTGATAACACACTTAAAGATGCTGAAATAGTTTTGCACCTAACTGAGTGGAAGATTTACCGCGAGATTGATCCGATAAAGGCAAAATCATTAGTAAAAAGTGCCATCATGATTGATGGCCGAAATGCATTAGATCGCACCAGCTGGCTAAGTGCTGGTTGGAAATTTAGGGCACTAGGCCGAGCAAATAATGAGTGATCAAATTGATCAATTACTTGCCTTAAAAACTTGGGCAGTAGTTGGCTTAAGTAATAATTCAGAACGTGCAGCATATGGGGTGGCAAAGATTTTAATTCAAAAGGGTCATACGGTAATTCCAGTTCATCCAAAAGCAGAGAGTGTGCATGGCCAAAAAGGCTATGCAAAGCTATCTGAAGTTCCAGTACAAATTGATGTTGTAGATATATTTGTTAACTCTGAACTAGCCGGTGGTGTTGTAAATGAAGCAATTGAAATTGGTGTCAAGGGTGTTTGGTTGCAGTTAGATGTAATTGATGCTGCAGCAATATCTCGGGCAAAAGATGCCGGACTACTTGCAGTTATGAATCATTGCCCTGCGATTGAGTATAAGAAGCGAGCTTAATTACTCATCTATCTCACCACTGTAGTACTGCTGTGCATGAATAATTTCAGTAAGTAATCTCTCCAAATCACTACCAGCTATACCCACCTGTTTACTAGATTGATCAAATTTTAGATCTGGATTGCGTGCCATCAGGTGTAAGTATGGGCGGTAATCATCACTTGATTGATCGGTTATTAACTTTCCAGTAATTATAAACTCTTTAGTAGCATTTGTGCTTCCTAGTGGTAAATCTAATAGTGCTCTTAAATACTGCTCGAAGTAGTTTGTTATTGAACCAATCTGACTCCAATATTGCGCAAGTGGAGTTAGCCAATTAATTTTAACTAGTTTTTTGTAATCTGCTGCATCAACTAATAATTCAAATGCTCCAATTAAGTCAATTTCGGCTACTAATTTAAAAGCAGAAAGTTGTATTTGCTCTAATTGATCATTACTTACTCCAGGTGGTGGAGTAATTGTTAAGTTATTAGTAACTAAAGTTGCTGGCCAACATGCAATCTGATTATGGGCAGATCTTGCAATTAGAATTGAAAAACAATCACCAGTTACTGGAGTTTTCTCAATTAATGACAGTTGCTCCAAGGTTTTACTAGATGGGTATATCCGCACTCCAGAGCGCTCAACTGTCTTAATAACAGAGATGGAAATAAGGTCTGGCTCAACACAGAGCAATTGGCAATCTTTAGAAAACTCAATTAGTTGATCTGGACTGAAATGGCTTGAGCCAAATTTAACTCCCACCCCAAGTTTGCGACCCTCATTTTCATAAACTGCTCTCGCCCAGTCACCAGTAATTAGGCCAACAACTGGGAATGTCATGTAATAAGGTTACCTGCATAATGGTTCAAATAATTCTCGCCTCCTCCTCAACATCAAGATTGCGGCTTCTTGAGAGTGCTGGAATTAAACCGAAGGTTATTATCAGTGGTGTTGATGAAGAGGCGCAAGAGTTATTATCACTATCTCCTGCTGAACTAGTTATTGCCTTAGCTATTTTAAAAGCTCATACCATTAAAGATAAGGCCCCTGCTGACTCATTAATTATTGGATGTGATTCAACATTTGAGTTTGATGGTAAGTCACTTGGTAAACCTGGAAGTAGAGAAAATGCTATTAATAGATGCAAAGAATTAAGTGGAAAATCTGGCTACTTGCATACTGGTCATTGTTTAATTGATTTAAAGCAAGGTATTGAGTTAAGTGAAAGATCTACATCTAAAGTGCAGTTTGCACAGATGAGTGATGAAGAGATAATTGATTATGTAGACTCTGGTGAACCATTACATGTAGCAGGTGGTTTTACATTAGATGGCTTAAGCGCACCCTTCATTACAAATATTGAGGGTGATCCCAGTGGAATTATTGGCTTATCCCTGCCGCTACTACGCAAGATGATCATCTCGCTTGGATATAATTGGCCAGAACTAAAAAATAAGTAATTATTTAGGATAAGTTTGTCATATGAGTGATCTTTATAAAGACCCGATTGGTACTGCAGAAGCAGCCGCAAAGGCGATTACCAAGATAACTGGTGTAGAAAAACATGATGTGGCATTGGTTATGGGTTCTGGATGGATTTCAGCTGCTGATGCACTTGGAAAAGCAGAACATGAGTTTGCAGTTACCGATCTGCCCGGCTTTCCAGCTCCTACTGTTGTAGGTCATGGCGGCAAGGTTAGATCTTATAAATTAGCAAACTCTGTGAATGCATTAGTTTTCTTAGGTAGAACTCATTTTTATGAGGGTTTAGGTATGGAATCAGTTGCTCATGCAGTTAGAACTGCAGTTAAAGCAGGTTGTCGGACAATTGTTTTAACAAATGCTTGTGGAGGTATTAATACTGATTACAAAGTTGGTCAGCCGGTTTTAATTAAAGATCACATCTCATTAACTGCTGCATCTCCGTTAATTGGTGCAGATTTTGTTGATCTGACCGATCTTTATAGCAAGCGACTGCGCGAATTAGTAAAGGCAGAGGATCCATCACTTGCGGAAGGGGTTTATGTGCATTGGCGTGGACCTTCATATGAAACTCCTGCAGAAATTAAGATGATGCGCACAATGGGCGCAGATCTAGTTGGTATGTCAACGGTGCCAGAGGCGATTGCTGCGCATGCGCTCGGTGCACAAATTCTTGCAATATCACTTGTGACAAATGCTGCAGCTGGTGTAACTGGTGAGAAGTTAAATCATGCTGAGGTAATTGCTGCTGGTAAAGCTGCCGCTGATCGCATGGGAAATCTCTTAGCAAAGGTGTTGCCTAAGCTGTGATCTCAGATCAGCTACGTCTTGAAGTTGAAGAGTGGATTAAAAATGATCCAGATCAGAAAACTGCAGAACAGTTAGGCAAATGGTTAGCAGAGAATAATGAAAAAGAGTTAAGCCGCTGCTTTAATGGGTTTTTGCAGTTTGGTACTGCTGGATTACGAGGCCTGATTGGCCCTGGCCCTTCCTGCATGAATCGCGCAGTTGTTAGTAGAACCGCAGCCGGCATTGTTTCATTTATGAAGAAAAATAATTTAACCTCAGTTGTAATTGGCAGAGATGCCCGCCATGGATCAAAGGAGTTTGCGCAAGATAGTGCTGAGATATTTGCCGGTGCTGGGATTAAAACTTATCTATTACCAAGAATGCTACCTACTCCCGTATTAGCCTTTGCGGTTAACAAACTAAAGACAGATGTTGGAATTATGGTTACTGCTAGCCATAATCCAGCCTCAGATAACGGTTATAAGGTTTATTTAGGTGGCACAGTTTTAGGTGTTAATTACCGAGGCTCTCAAATAACCTCACCCGTCGATCATATGATCTCAGATGAGATAGCAAAGGCAGGGCTATCACCTGCTCGATCAAACTCCTTTGAAACTGTTGATGAGTCGGTAATCTCTGACTACATCTCATCGGTTGCAAGATTAGCTACAACTGCAAGTAAATTAAAGATTATTTATACCGCACTCCATGGGGTGGGAGCAGAGACCTTTGTATCAATATTTAAAAAAGCTGGCTTTAATGACCTGCTTCTTGTGAGTGAACAAAATGAACCAGATCCTAATTTTCCAACTACTCCATTTCCAAATCCAGAGGAGGCTGGTGTAATTGATCTGGCAATTGAGTATGCCAAAAAACATAATGCTGATCTAGTAATAGCTAATGATCCAGATGCAGATAGATGCGCAGTTGCAGTAAATGATCCAGAAAGTGGCTGGCGAATGCTACGTGGTGATGAGGTTGGAGTAATTCTTGGTAAATATCTTATTGAAAATAATAAGGTTGCTGGTAAAGCATTTGCTAACTCGCTTGTCTCATCCTCACTATTGGCCAAAATTGCAGAGAAAAATGGTGTTAAGTTTTATGAAACTCTAACCGGCTTTAAGTGGATCTCTAAAGTTGAAAACTTAGGTTATGGTTATGAAGAGGCGCTTGGCTACTGCGTAGATCCAGATAATGTAAATGATAAGGATGGAATTAGCGCTGCACTACTACTTGCCCAACTAGCTGGTGATTTAAAGAAATCTGGCACTTCACTTATTGATTACCTACAAAATATCGGTAATGAGTTTGGTTTTCATGCCACAGATCAGATCTCTATCCGCTTCACCGATTTAGTAAAGATTGATAACCTGCTTAACAAAATAAGTAATAACCCACCTAAGGAGTTAGCAGGCTTTACGCTGCAGTCAGTTGAGGATTTAAATGACTCTAAGACTATGCCAACACCTGGAATTCGAATGAAATATGCCAATGAGATTAGAGTAATTATTAGGCCTAGTGGCACTGAGCCAAAGTTAAAGTGTTATATCGAGGTAGTTTGTAATACTAAATCTGAGGCTAATTTATTGATCTCGCAAATTAAGCAGGCATTGACTAAAGTACTCTCATGATTGTCGATGGTAGTGAGGTCTCGTTAAAGAAGTTTTTATCTGACCTACCTCCAGTTGATCAGGTTGGTGCAGAGGCAAGAGCATCGATGCTGGCAACTAGAAGTATTAAGACAACAAGTAAAGCTTGGGCAATTGATATGGCAATTAGTATGGTTGATCTAACAACTTTAGAAGGTGCTGACTCTGCAGGAAAAGTAAAAGCACTTTGTGCAAAGGCGGTTCGGCCAGATCCAACCGATTTAACAGTTCCTTCAGTTGGTGCAATCTGTGTCTACAACGACATGGTAAAGATTGCTCGTACTGAGTTAGATGCAATTGGTGGCGGTGATGTTGCAGTTGCAGCGGTTGCAACCGCTTTCCCATCCGGCAGAGCAACACTTGCAGTTAAAAAACTAGATACCCAAGATGCTATTGATGCTGGTGCAAATGAGATAGATATGGTGATTGATCGTGGTGCATTTCTATCTGGTCATTTAGGTGAAGTTTTTGATCAGATTAAAGTTATTAAAGAGTTGTGTGGAAATAAAGCACACTTAAAGGTAATTTTAGAAACAGGTGAGTTAGTTACATATGACAATGTTAGAAAAGCTTCTTACCTTGCAATGTTAGCTGGTGCTGATTTTATTAAGACAAGTACCGGCAAGGTTGCACCTGCTGCTACCGCTCCAGTGGTTTTGGTAATGCTAGAGGCGGTTAGAGATTACTTCGCATTGACTGGCACCAGAATTGGCGTAAAGCCAGCAGGTGGAATTAGAACTACTAAGGATGCAATAAAGCAGTTGGTCTTGGTAAATGAGACAGCAGGTTCAGAGTGGCTTAAGCCATCCCTGTTTAGAATCGGTGCAAGTGCGCTTTTAAATGATTTATTAATGCAGCGAATGAAGTTACGTACTGGGCACTACGCTAGTGCTAATTACGTAACGATGGATTAGGTGGTGTTGTGAGCAGCTTTGAGTACGCCAGCGCACCTGAATCTAAGGCGATCGCAAATATTGCATCCTCCTATGGATTATTTATTGGTGGCAAATTTGTGGAGCCAAAAAAAGGAAAAAGTTTTAACACTATTAATCCAGCAAATGAAGAGCTGCTATCTAAGGTTGGATATGCCGATAAATTAGATATTGATTTAGCGGTTAAAAGTGCTAGATCAGCCTTTACTAAGGTTTGGTCAAAGTTACCAGCTAAAGAGCGTGGCAAGTATCTATACCGAATTGCTCGTATTTTGCAGGAGCGAGCTCGAGAGTTTGCAGTTGTTGAGACATTAGATAATGGCAAGCCGATTAGAGAGTCCCGTGATACTGATATTCCACTTGCTGCAGCACACTTTTTTTATCATGCAGGTTGGGCAGATAAATTAGAGTATGCCGGCGTTGGTAATAAACCAAAACCACTTGGCGTGGTGGGTCAGATAATTCCATGGAACTTTCCATTACTTATGCTTGCATGGAAGATTGCGCCAGCACTTGCTGCCGGTAATACTGTTGTATTAAAACCAGCAGAGACTACTCCGCTAACAGCATTGCTATTTGCCCAAGTTTGCCAACAAGCAGGCTTGCCAGAGGGTGTAGTAAATATTGTTACCGGTGATGGCATAACTGGTGCTGCTTTAGTAAACCACCCAGATATAAACAAAATTGCATTCACCGGTTCAACAGAAGTAGGCAAGGCAATTGCACGTTCAATCTCTGCAACTAAGAAAAGTGCCACCTTAGAGTTAGGTGGTAAGGCTGCCAATATTGTCTTTGAAGATGCAGCAATTGATGAAGCGGTTGAGGGAATTGTTAATGGTATTTTCTTTAATCAAGGACATGTTTGTTGTGCTGGCTCACGTCTGCTAATCCAAGAGAATGTATCTGATGAGGTTATTGAAAAATTAAAGAAGCGAATGAGCTTAATTCGAGTAGGTGATCCAATGGATAAAAATACCGATCTGGGCGCAATTAACTCAAAGGAGCAATTAAAGAGAATCCATGAGATTTCAAATACTGGAGATGCCGAGGGTGCTAATAGATGGTCACCTGAGTGCAAGTTACCAACCAAAGGTTACTGGTATCCGCCAACAATATTTACTGGAGTCTCACAATCTCATCGAATTGCAAGGGATGAAATATTTGGCCCAGTTTTATCTGTATTAACATTTAGAACTCCTGCTGAAGGAATTGAAAAGGCAAACAACAGTATGTATGGATTGTCCGCTGGAATTTGGAGTGATAAAGGTGCAAAGATTTTATGGGCTGCAAAGCAATTAAAGGCTGGCGTAATCTGGGCTAATACCTTTAATAAATTTGATCCAGCAAGTCCATTTGGTGGCTATAAGGAGTCTGGTTGGGGACGTGAAGGTGGTCGACATGGCCTTGCTGGTTACTTAACCTCAGATGCGAAGGCAAGCAAATGAGCAGATTAGATATTAATAAAACATATAAGTTATTTATAGCGGGGGCATTCCCAAGGAGTGAGTCTGGCCGAGTTTATGAAATAAAGGGTGCTAATAAGAAATTTATTGCTAATCCTGCTATGGCATCTAGAAAAGATTTACGAGATGCAGTTGTAGCAGCTAAGGCCGCCCAATCTGGTTGGGCTAATGCAACTGCATTTAATCGTGGCCAGATTTTGTATCGAATCGCTGAGATTATGCAGGGCCGAAGTGAACAATTTGTCGATGAAATATGTGCACTTGAGGGAGTAAGTAATAAGGCTGCAAAGACCCAAGTAGATGAGGCAATTGATACCTGGGTTTGGTACTCCGGATGGTGTGACAAATTATCCTCAGTAACTGGATCTCTTAACCAAGTATCAGGTCCGTTTTATAACTTCACAACACCTGAACCACTTGGTGTAGTAGCAGTATTTGCTGAAAGCAAACCTTCATTACTTGGTGCAGTTAGAACATTAGCCCCAGTACTAGCAGGTGGTAATACTGCTGTATTGATAGCTAGTGAGAGCTACCCGCTTCCAGTGATTACCTTGAGTGAAGCACTAGCCACAAGTGATCTGCCGGCTGGAGTTGTAAATATATTAACTGGCAAAACTGCTGAGTTAGCCCCTTGGGTTGGCTCTCATATGGAGATTGATGGTGTCGATGTTGCCGGACTTTCTAAGAAGCAAGAGGAGGAGTTAAAACTTGTAGGTGCAGATAACTTAAAACGAGTATTTAGATTTACTCCATCTAATCATCCAGAGCGGATCTTAAGTTTTATGGAACAAAAAACAGTCTGGCACCCAATCGGTCTTTAAACTTATTCAGCAGATATTGCTGTGTATGCCGGCTTTACAACCTTTTCAATAATCTCAAGCCGCTCTTCAAATGGAATAAATGAGCTCTTAAGCGCATTAACGGTTACCCGTTGCAGGTCAGCAAACTTCCAATCAAATGATTTAACAGATTGACTCATCTCATGCGTCATAGATGTATTACTCATTAGGCGGTTATCGGTATTAAGTGTTACTCGGAAACGAAGTTTGGCTAATTTTCCAATAGGGTGTTCTGCGTATGTTTTAGCTGCCCCTGTTTGAAGATTAGAGGTTGGACAAAGCTCAAGTGGAATTCGGCGGTCACGAACATAAGAGGCAAGTGGGCCTAATTTTGGTGTGCTACCTGAGAAATCAATGTCATCAATAATCCGAACGCCATGGCCCAATCTTTCAGCCCCACAGATTTGAATTGCCTCCCAAATAGATGGCAAGCCATAAGCCTCACCAGCATGAATCGTAAAGTGGGCGTTCTCTTTTCTTAAGTATTCAAAAGTATCTAATTGATTAGTTGGTGGAAAACCATCCTCAGGACCGGCAATATCAAAACCAACTACACCTTTATTGCGATACTTAACGACAGCTGCTGCGGCCTCTTGCGATCTATTATTTTGTCTCATCCCGCAAAGTAATGATTCAACTCTTATTTTCTTACCCTCTTTTGCAGCCTCTGCCATTCCTTGTTTATAACCTTCAGTAGTTGCCTCAACTACTTGATCTATAGATAAACCTTGTTCGGTAAATAGCTCTGGTGCTCCCCTAACCTCAGCATAAACAACACCATCTCTTGCTAAATCAATTGCGCACTCCCGCGCTACCTGAATAATTGCTTCCTTTGTTTGCATAACCGCAATAGTGTGGGAAAAAGTCTCAAGGTAGCGAACTAGTGAGTGCGAATTACAGGACTCTTCAAACCACTCTGCTAATTTCTTTGGATCATCAGTTGGAAGTTTCTTATAGCCAATCTTTTGGGCAAGCTCAATAATACTTTGTGGGCGCAAGCCACCATCTAAATGATCATGTAAAAGCGCCTTTGGGACTCGCTTTAATTGATCAGCTGTTGGTGTATTTGTAAGTGACACTTACCCCTCAATTCGTTCAATTACTAATGGTAATCGCTTTACTGGATCATTTTGGCCGCCAATAGAAAATGCACCAACTAATGCCTCTTTTGCTCGATCAAATCTGCCTGATTCATCAGTGTGTAAAGTTAAAATCTTTTCGCCTTCTTTAACAATATCTCCAGGCTTTGCATGAATCTCAATACCTGCACCAAGTTGCAAAATCTCACCTTGTTTTTGTCTACCAGCACCTAACCGCCAAGCAGCTACGCCAACCTTCATTGCATCTAAAGTTAATAATTTTCCAGAAGAATTTGCTTTGATCTCCAACTTTTCCTTAGCAACTGGCAGGGGTGCATCATTATCGCCACCTTGTGCTGCAATCATCTTGCGCCAAACATCCATCGCCATACCATTTTTAAGTGCTGTTGCCGGATCAGTCTTTGGCTTAATTCCAACTGCATCTAGCATCTCATTAGCAAGTATTAAGGTAAGTTCAACAACATCACTAGGCCCTCCTCCTGATAAGACTTCAAGAGTTTCCCTTATTTCTAGTGAATTACCAATAGTTAATCCCAACGGGATATCCATCGCGGTGACTAGCGCTCTAGTAGTAACACCGGCACGTTTTCCTAAATCAACCATTGTTCTAGCAAGCAATGCTGCATCCGTTGGATCACTCATAAAAGCACCAGAACCAGTCTTAACATCTAAAACTAATGCACTTGTTCCCTCTGCTATTTTCTTACTCATAATAGAAGATGCAATTAATGGGATTGCCTCTACAGTCCCAGTTACATCACGTAGGGCATAAAGTTTTTTATCAGCGGGAGCCAAACCAGCACCAGCTGCGCATATCACCGCACCGCACTCTTGAATTACCTTTAACATCTCAGTATTAGAAAGGTTTGCTTTCCAGCCTTTAATTGATTCCAACTTATCTAATGTGCCACCGGTGTGGCCAAGTCCGCGACCAGAAAGTTGTGGAACTGCTGCCCCGCATGCAGCAACTAATGGCGCAAGTGGAAGTGTAATTTTATCTCCAACACCACCAGTTGAATGCTTATCAACTGTTGGTCGATCTAACATGGACCAGTTCATTTTTTCACCACTTGCAACCATGGCATCAGTCCATCGAGAGATCTCTTTGTTATTCATTCCATTTAAGAGTATTGCCATTAGCAGTGCTGACATCTGCTCATCAGCTATTAATCCACGAGTATATGCATCAACAGTCCAATCAATTTGCTCATCGCTTAAAACTTGCTTATCTCGTTTTGCTGAAATTATCTCTACTGCGCCAAATCTTTCACTCATTTATTTAAGATCCTCTGGACCAAACGCCCAAGGCAGTAAGGTTGAAAATGGTTTTGGGCCTTCTGGGGTCATAAATAACATCTCATTGCCACCATGCTCAAATAATAATTGCCGACATCTTCCACACGGTGATAAATAATCACCATTGCCATCAACACAAACAACTGCAACTAATCGCCCGCCACCTGTTGCAGTTAAAGAAGAAACCAATCCACACTCAGCACATAAGCCGACGCCATAGCTTGCATTCTCGCTATTACAACCAACCACAACCCTGCCATCAGAAACTAAACCAGCGACTCCTACTTTAAATTTTGAGTATGGAGCATAGGCATTTTTCATTACCTCTTTTGCGGCCTGATGTAGCTGATCCCAATTTATTTCCATGGGGTAATTCTCCTACGAAAATTAACTATTTATTACCGCGTGAGTATGGAATTCCATCTGCCGCCGGTGCACGGACCCTTCCAACTACGCCTGAGACAGCAATTATTGTCGCAACATAAGGAACCATTAACATAAATTCGGATGGAATCGGTACGCCAATGATGGTTAATGTGCCTTGTAAGTTGTCAGCAAAACCGAAGAATAGCGCCGCAATTACCGCACCCTTTGGTGTCCACTTTCCAAAGATTAAACCTGCAAGTGCAATAAAACCTGCACCAGCAGTCATTTGCTTAGTAAAGCCACCTACAGAGCCAACTGTGAAATATGCGCCACCAATACCGGCAACAAATCCAGCTAATATCACATTCCAAAATCGCAATCTATTCACATTAATTCCTACAGAATCAGCTGCGATAGGCATCTCACCGATTGCTCTTGTTCGTAGCCCCCATCTTGACTTAAATAATGCAATCTGAATTGCAATTACTATCAAATACATAAAATAAATAATGATTGTCTGATTAAAGAGCACTGGCCCAATAATAGGAATCTTAGAAAGTATCGGAATTGCTATCGCTGAAAAACTTGGTCCAGTATTCCAAGTTGCTTCATAAGGAATTAATAGTTCTGTATAAATAAATCCAGTAAATCCAATTACTAACACATTTATAACAAAGCCAATAATTACCTGATCAACTGCATATTTAATGGCAAATACTGCAAGCAATAAGGAAATCAATGCACCCGCAAATGGTGCTGCTACTAGCCCCCAAATTGAACTCTTAGTTAAACTTGCGACAATACCTGATACGAAAGCTGCGGCAAGTAATTGTCCTTCTATGGCAATATTAATTACTCCTGATTTTTCACAAAGCAAACCAGACATTGAACCAAAAATTAAGGGCACTGAAAGCATAAGCGCGCCCTGCAATAAACCAGTGAATGGTATAAATTTACCGCTAGCTGCCCAGCAAAGAAATGCCATAATAAAGCTAAAACCAAAAATAAAACTGGAAAGGCTAAGGGTGCGCTTTGATCTAAGTTGTAAATACCCAACTAATACTCCAACTATAGATAGTGAAAGAAATATTCCTGCACCTGTTTTTGAAACGATAACCCACTCTTTTATAAGCTTCCACTCATCGCCAACAATAAATCCAAATGTAATTGGTTCAGTCTTGTCAGAATTGAAGTAAAAAACATAAGCGCCAAATAATGTTAAAACAAACATAGTAATTAACCCACGGAGCTGGCGGCGTTGTTGAACTGTTAGGTTATGCATCAACCATTCCAACCTTTGGCAGTTAATGTTTTCTCTGCTGAAGTATTTTTTAATCGGAAAATGCCTTTTACAAGTGCTGGAGCCGCGATAAATAAAACAATTAATGCCTGTATGACCTGAATTATTTCTGCTGGGGTACCAGTATTAGATTGAAGTGTGACGCCACCTGTTCGCAGAGCCGCAAACAAAAATGCAGCCACAACAGTGCCCAGTGGGGCTGCTCTACCCAGCAAAGCGACAGTAATTGCATCAAAACCAAGTGATCCGCCTATTCCGCTTGTTAATGCATGCTCTGTACCAAGAACGTGCACAGCACCACCTAATCCAGCAAGTGCACCACATAAAACCATAGTTAGAGTTGTTACAAATGGGATTGAAATACCGGCAGATCTTGCAGCATTTGCATTAGATCCTACCGCTCTAAACTTAAACCCTAAAGTGCTCTTTGCTAGTAGCCACCATACAAATAGTGCAGCAAGTAAAGCAATAAATATTCCTGCATGAATTCGTAAATCTTTTCCTAACAATAGAGGCAATCTGGAATTCTCACTAACCTCTGGGGCTATTGGATCAATTCGACCTGGACGCAGAAATAGTGTTGTCTTTAGTAGCCAAAGAATAAAAAAGCCAGCAACATAGTTGAGCATAATTGTTACGATTACTTCATGTGCGCCAGTTTTAGCTTTTAATAAACCAACAATGCCGCCATAGATTCCTGCAAGAAACACTCCAGCTAGAATTGAGGCGATCGGATGAATTACTGGTGGAAGGTCAAAGTGAAAACCAACATAAGAGGCGCCAATTGCGCCAAAAATAAATTGCCCTTGTGCACCTATATTAAATAGACCAGACCTAAAAGCTAATGTAACTGCAAGTCCAGTAAGTATTAATGGTGTGGCTGTGACTATAGTTTCTGACAAAGGATAAAAACCCTTAAAGAATGATTCTCCTCTAGCCAGATTGATATCATAAATTGAACCTTGAAAAACAGCTAAGTATGCATTCCCAATTTTTGCACCAGCAGAAGTTAAAAATTTACCTGGGGATTTAATATTACTCATGACCTCGGGGTCAGAAAATACAATTACTAAACCCCCAATAAAAAACGCAAAAATAAAAGCATAAATGGGTAATACTATATTGTTCTTAATTTTTTCAATTTTAACCATTTACTTTATACCTGCCATCATCAAACCAAGCTTTTCTCGAGTAACACTTGAATCAACTACTCCTAAAATTTCACCCCTATAGATAACAGCAATTCGATCAGCTAGCGCAGTGACTTCATCAAGCTCAGTGCTAATAAGTAATACCGCCCGCCCAGCATTTCGCTCTGCCAGTAAGCGCTCATGCACAAATTCAATTGATCCAACATCAAGTCCTCTAGTTGGCTGAGCTGCTACAACTAACTTAACTGTTCTAGATAATTCACGAGCTAAAACGACTTTCTGTTTATTTCCACCAGAGAGGGAATTTGCGGTATCAAAAATGCTTTGAGCTCTGATATCAAACTCTTTCTTAAGCGCTGTTGCATTGCTTGCAATATCAGTGGCAGATAGTTGCCCGAAACTTGCAAATGGTTTTGTGTCATGAGTATCAAGTATTAAATTCTCAGCAATTGTAAAACTTCCAATGAGACCATCTACTTCGCGAGATTCTGGGATATAAGCGATACCTGAATCTAGGGTCTGATTAACTGACTTGCCTAATATTTCAACATCTTCTAACTTAACAGAACCAGTTGTATTCTCTTCTAAGTTCATAATTGCCCGAACTAATTCAGTTTGTCCATTACCTTGCACACCAGCTATTGCCAGTATCTCACCAGCTTTAATATCTAGGTTTAAGTTTTTTATAATTGCACGTCCTGCAAAATCATAAATATTTAAATTAGTAACACTTAAAACATTTGCTCCTACATTAGAAATTGAGCGATTTGGGGTTAAGTCAACTGGGCGTCCCACCATTAAGTTGGCAAGCTCTTCTTGCGTCGTAGAAGGAGATGCGATTCCTACTACTTTTCCCAATCTAATAATTGTGATTTTATCTGCTACCGCTTTAACTTCACGAAGTTTATGGGTAATAAATATTATCGATGTGCCTTTAGCTTTGAGAATTTTCATCATATTAAGTAATTCATCAGTCTCTTGTGGAGTTAAGACTGCAGTTGGCTCATCTAAAATTAATACCTTAGCTTCATACATTAAAGCCCGAATTATTTCTACTCGTTGCTGGACTCCTACCGGTAAATTTTCAATTAAATCATCAGGATTTATCTCAAACTTAAATTCAGTAGCAATTTTATTTATTTGCTCTTTTGCTTCTGTTAGCGAAAGCAATCCTCGCTTTGAAGTTTCATGCCCTAATACAATATTTTCGGCAACTGTAAAGACTGGAACCAACATAAAGTGCTGATGCACCATACCAATACCAACATTAAGCGCATCGGATGGTTCATTTATCTTTACTTCATTTCCATCTACCCAAATACTTCCAGAATCTGCTTGTAACAATCCATAAACAATATTCATAAGGGTTGATTTGCCAGCACCATTTTCACCTAAGATGGCATGGATTTCACCTTTTGCAACTTTAAGATCTATTGAATCATTGGCAGTTAAATCACCAAAAGTTTTAGTGATTGCTTTTAACTCCAGTGACATTTATTCCTCAATTCAAGTTCTTTAAAATAAAACTGGGTGAGTTAATTTCTTAACTCACCCAGCGATCTTACCGATCGACTACCAATTAGTCGATCAATTACTTAGCAGAGATATATCCACCCGCTACGTTTGTTTGAAGATCATTTAACTCACTTAGCAATTTAGGTGAGATAGATGCCTTCATTGGAGAATAAAGTGGTGATAATCCAACACCCTTATTCTTTAGTGTTCCAACATATAGCGCGTTTGAGAATTTACCGTCATAAGCTTCTTTAACAGCAGCTTGTACGGATTCACTCAATCCCTTAAGTACTGATATCAAAATGACCTTGTCATATTGAGGTGCAGTAAGGTGGAAATCTGCGTCAACTCCAATTGTTACAGACTTGCCAGATTTCAAACTGTTATCAGCAGTTGTTGCTCCCAAACCACCGGCAACAGGGAAAATTACATCTGCACCTTGTAGTTCGAAGTTTTGTGAGATTGAAAGCGCTTTATTAGTGCTAGAAAAATCTCCAACCATTGTGCCAGCACTTGGTTTAGCAGGATCCCAACCAAGAACCTTTACAGATTTACCATGTATGTCGTTGTAGTACGCAACACCTTTAGCAAAGCCGTCCATAAAGATTGTAACTGTTGGATATGGTGCTCCGCCGTAAGTTGCTACTACGTTTGACTTTGAGTATCCAGCTGCAAGATAACCAGCTAGGAATGAGTTCTCATTTGTATTGAAAGTTAATCCCTTTACATTTGGGATCTTAGTTGAGAAATTCTTTAAACCATCATGGTCGACGATTGCGTACTTAATTGATGGGTTTGCTTCTGCGGAAGCGATAATTGCGTCAGCAACTGCAAAGCCGATACCAATAATGTATGTACATTTCTTATCAACAAACTTCTTGATATTTGGACCGTACTCAGAAGATGATGCTGCTGGTAAGTACTCAACAGATGATGCCCAGCCTTTTGTCTTAGAGGCAGTAGCTCCTGCATACGAGGTCTGATTAAATGATTTATCGTTGATTCCGCCAGTATCTAGCGCAACGCAAACCTTCTGCTTAGCTCCTGCTGCATTAGCTGGTGCTACTGCAACTGATGTAACTAGTGATGCAGCTGCGATAGCCACAATTACTTTATATGATTTTTTCAAAATCCCTCCCAAGGACTTAGGACCCAAAAGGTTTGGGTTGATCGTAGGACGACTCTATCGGGCAGATCATCTGATTTATAAAAGTGGCTCACCTGTGTTTTATTACGATTTCTTTAGATAAGAATAAAGCCTAACTTTAGGGTTTAAAGTTTTTAACCTTCCCAGCCTTTATATCAGCCATAATAGAAAGAACTTTTGCTGGAAAGGCTGCTCCACTGACTGTCTTAACAACTACGCCGCCATCCTTAATGTTATAGCGATGGCCATAGATGCCTTTCTTACTATCTAAGATATCTAAAATACCCTTTCCAGCTACCTCGGCTGAAATCACCTGTTCAACCGCTAAATCAAACCGCTTACTAATTGTTAAATACTGATTCTTCTTACCAATTGTGAAATTTAGAAAGTACTGATCAGGAAGAAGTCCAGAGATTAATACCTGTTTACTACCGTCATTAAGGGCGGCAATGGTGGCGATAACCTCATCTGATCTTGCCCAGGTTGAGAATAATTGATCAATACCGGTTGCAACCTGAGTCTTAACCTCATCAGCAGTTGAGTCATCAAGTAATTTACTGCTCACTTTAATCTTTGAGTTTGCAGCTACTGCCCCCCTAGCAAATACTTGGGAATAATTAACTGCACTCGCCTCAGATTTATCACCGATAAATCCAATCTTTCCGCTCTTACTTGCCAACGCCAAGGCAGAGGCGGCTAGATATATGCCCTCCTCGGTTGCAAATGAGAGGTTTGAAACATTGGTCATCGCCACAGATTGATCATCAATTATTGCAAATTGGGTATTAGGAAACTCAACTGAGATTCGCCTGACTGTGTCGGCATAGCCTGCGCCAACGCAAATAATTAATTGATACCTACTTTTTGCTAGAAATCTAACTCTGGTAATTCGATCCCCTAATGTGCCATCGGTGATCTGCTCTCTAACATCAAGGCGAGAGATATTGTTCTTTTTTATCGCTCTTTCTAGCCCTAATGATGCAAGATCATTAATCCCATTATCACCTTTGCCCCCAGCCTCATAGGCGATGGCAATCTTTGTGCCCGCTGCTTGAGTTGAAGGAGTAAGGAGTGTGGTGGTTAGAAAGATTGAGATAAGTAATGCTGTAAAACGCTTAGCCATTTTTAATCAGACCCAGGCCAGCATAAACATCAGTTAATGTTTTACTAGCAACCTCATTTGCTTTATCTGCTCCACTCTTTAAGATTTTAAGTAGTTCACCTTGATCACTCATTAACTCTTCAGTTCGTTTGCGAATTGGATCTAAAGCGGCAACAACAATCTCTGCAACTTGAGTTTTAAAATCTCCATACCCTTTACCAGCAAACTCACTCTCAATATCTTTAATTGACTTGCCAGAGAATGCAGAATGTATTGTTAGAAGATTTGAAATACCTGCTTTTTCTTTCTCATCAAATTTAACCTCTTTGCCAGCATCAGTTACTGATGATTTAAACTTCTTTATTGTTACCTCAGGTGAATCAAGTAACTCAATTACACCAGACATAGAGGTAGCAGATTTACTCATTTTTGCAGTTGGATCTTGTAGGTCATTAATCTTGGCTAAAGATTTAATAATCTGAGCTTGTGGAATATTAAAAACCTCTTTGTATTTACTGTTAAATCGTTGTCCAAGATCTCGAGTTAACTCAATATGTTGGCGTTGATCTTCTCCTACTGGCACAAAATCTGCTTGATACAACAAAATGTCGGCGGCCTGCAAAATTGGATAGGTAAACAACCCAACATTGGTTCGATCATTTCCACCCTTTTGTGATTTATCTTTAAATTGAGTCATGCGTCCTGCTTCACCAAAACCAGTAATACATTCAAGCACCCAAGCTAATTGATTATGGGCTGGCACATGAGATTGAATAAATAATGTGCACTGTTTTGGATCTAAACCGATTGCAATTAATTGTGCAACCGAGAGAAGAGTGCGCTTTTGTAATAACTTTGGATCGGTTTCAACAGTTAAGGCATGTAGATCAACTACACAGTAAAAAGCATCATTATCTTGCTGCAGTGCAACCCACTGCTTAAGGGCACCTAAGTAATTGCCTAAATGAAATGAATCATGAGTTGGTTGAATACCAGATAAGACTCGTTTTTTACTCATCACTTCACATTATCTCTAGCAAGTAATAATTGACCTATCTGCTTGCCATTCATGCTGATAATTGTAAAGCGTGCCCCGTTAATTCGAATAACATCATTAACTTGAGCAATTCGGCCTAAATAATGGGTAACAAATCCACCCACGGTTTCATATGGACCAGCTGGCAACAAAATACCCTTAGACTCCAGAAGATCTGCAAGTAAAACATCTCCTTTAATCTCAATATCTTCGGCCAGTGCTTGAAGTTGTGGCTGTGTTTCATGTCCATCATATTCATCCTGAATCTGTCCAATTAAACATTCAACTAAATTTTCAAGGGTGATAATTCCATTTGTGCCACCATTTTTATCAAGCACAATTGCTATATGTTGCCCTTTGCTGCGCATCTCAGTTAATGCTTGCAATACCCCACTAGTCCTAGGTAAAAACATAATGTTTCTAACGATTTCCATAATTGTTAGTTGGGCATCATCTAATTTTGGATCTAATAAATCTCTGGCATGCAAAAAACCAATTACATCATCACCACTTCCACGAACAACTGGATAACGAGAGTGTGTGAGTTTTACTACAATTTTTCTAGCTTGCGAAATAGTTAATGATGCATCTAGAAAATCGACCTCAGATCTTGGAACCATAACCTCATGAATCAACCGATCACTAGATTTGAAAACATCGGTAACAATTTCTCGCTCCTCTTTTGTTAAATCAACGTGTCCGCTAACTAAATCCATCAACTCCGCTTCAGAGATCTGATTTCGAGGAGTTTTCGCATTTATGCCAAAAAGTTTCATTACTAAATCAGTTGAGTGTGAAAGCAACCAAATAATCGGTTTAAATATGATTGCTATTCGATCAATGGTTGCAGCCGATGCGAGCGCAATCGCCTCAGTTCTATACAACGCAAGCCGTTTTGGTACTAACTCACCAAATACCAAAGATATATAAGCAATCACTAAGGTAATACCTACAATAGATAAAATCTCACTACTACCTCTTGAGATTCCCAGATCTTCTAAATTTGGAATTACATACTTACCCAATTGCTCAGCTCCTAGGGCAGCAGATAAAAATCCACAAACTGTAATCCCGACTTGGGCGGCAGCTAAAAATCGGTTTGGACTTTTTGTTAGTTGGGCAACTCGGGCGCCCCGCTTGCCCATTGTTGCTATCTGCTTGATCTGAGAGTCGCGTAGTGAGATCAGAGCGATCTCAGCTGCCACAAAGATTCCAGCCACCGCAATTAGGCATAAAACGATTGCGATGCTTTTTAAAGCGCCATCAGCCATATATCTAATGATAACTGTGGATAAGCAGGGCTCGCTAAATGAGCGCCTAATCTCGCGCCACTTCCCCTTTTGCCTCTTTCTGTCGTAGCCTTTGCCAACTCTCACAACCGTGAGACCTTCATCCAACGGATCGTCGGGTACGTACCTACCCGGAAGAAGGAGTGCTAACCATGGCCTCAGTTGTATTTTCACAAGCATCACGAATCTATCCCGGAACAACCAAACCGGCAGTAGATAAATTAGATCTCACCGTAAATGATGGTGAGTTTCTTGTATTAGTTGGACCTTCAGGTTGCGGTAAATCAACATCACTTCGTATGTTGGCAGGACTTGAAGAGATTGATACTGGATCAATTCGAATCGGTGATAAAGATGTAACAAATGTTGCACCTAAAGACCGAGATATCGCAATGGTTTTTCAGTCATACGCTCTCTACCCACATATGTCAGTGGCAGAAAATATGGGATTTGCTTTAAAGATTGCTGGTGTTTCAAAAGAGGAGCGCGATAAACGCGTACTTGATGCCGCAAAATTATTAGATTTAGAGGATTACTTAGATCGCAAACCTAAAGCGTTATCTGGTGGACAACGTCAGCGAGTAGCAATGGGACGAGCAATTGTGCGTGAGCCACAGGTTTTCTTAATGGATGAGCCATTATCAAACCTTGATGCAAAGCTTCGCGTTGCAACTCGTACTCAAATTGCAGCACTACAACGTCGTCTTGGAATTACCACTGTTTATGTAACACATGATCAGGTTGAGGCGATGACCATGGGAGATCGCGTAGCAGTTCTTAAAGATGGTTTGCTACAACAGGTTGATACCCCAAGAAATCTTTACGAAAAACCACAAAATGTTTTCGTAGCCGGCTTTATTGGTTCACCTGCCATGAACCTACTTACCGCCTCCGTATCTTCAGGTAAGGCGATGCTAGGAAACCTTGGTATTGCAGTTCCCACATCTACTGGCTCATCTGTCACAGTTGGTGTTAGACCTGAGAGCTTTACACCTGCATCTACTGGCTTTGAAGTTTTAGTTGAGGTAGTTGAAGAGCTTGGATCTGATGCTTATGTCTACGGCAAACCAGTTGATAAGGCGTTGAAGTTTGCTAATACAACTGAGGAGCTTGGTCAGATAATTATTAGATGGGATCCAAAAAATCCACCTAAGGCTGGTCAAACTGTGACAGTTGGTGTTAATTCTGATGTGGTTCATCTATTTGATGCTGCAACTGGTAAACGGCTTAATTAAACAAAGTAATTAAAAAAGCCCCGCTCATATCGAGTGGGGCTTTTTACTTATACCTTTAACTCATTACCTTCTTTAAATTCTCATCAATTGCCGCCAAGAACTCTTGAGTATTAAGCCAAGGTGCATCTTTACTAATTAAGAGTGCCAAATCCTTTGTCATCTTGCCACTTTCCACAGTTTCAATACAAACTCGCTCTAAGCTCTTAGCAAACTCAGCAACTTTAGGTGTGTTATCTAATTTTGCACGGTGGGCTAATCCTTGTGTCCAAGCAAAAATAGAAGCAATTGGATTTGTGGAGGTTGCCTTACCCACTTGATGATCGCGATAGTGGCGAGTAACTGTGCCATGAGCTGCCTCCGCCTCAACTGTTTTACCATCTGGTGACATTAATACCGATGTCATAAGGCCAAGTGAGCCATAACCTTGGGCAACGGTGTCAGATTGCACATCGCCATCATAATTTTTACAAGCCCAGATATAACCACCCTCCCACCTAAGTGAGGTTGCCACCATGTCATCAATTAACCGGTGTTCATACTCCAACTTATTTTTAGCAAACTCTTCCTTAAACTCTTTTTCAAAAACCTCTGCAAAGATATCTTTAAACCGACCATCATATGCTTTGAGAATTGTGTTCTTAGTTGAAAGAAATACTGGATACTTTCTAACTAATCCATAATTAAATGATGCTCTGGCAAAGTCACGGATGGATTCATCTAGGTTATACATCGCCAAGGCAACACCAGATGATGGAAAATCAAAGACATTAAACTCCATTGGCTCTGAACCATCTTCGGGTGTGAAGGTTACGGTTAGCTTGCCAGCACTTGGTACTAGAAAATCAGTTGCTTTGTACTGATCACCAAAGGCATGGCGGCCAATCACAATTGGCTTAGTCCAGTGTGGTACTAAACGCGGAACATTTTTAATAATAATTGGCTCACGGAAAATTACTCCGCCTAAGATATTGCGAATTGTGCCGTTTGGTGATTTCCACATCTTTTTTAACTTAAACTCTTCAACTCTTGCCTCATCTGGAGTGATAGTTGCGCACTTAACACCAACCCCATGTTTTTGAATGGCATGGGCTGAATCAATAGTTACCTGATCATCAGTCTTATCCCGATACTCAATACCAAGATCGTAGTACTCAAGATTTATATCAAGATATGGCAGGATCAAAGATTCTTTAATAAAGGACCAAATAATTCTGGTCATTTCATCACCATCTAATTCAACAACTGTGCCCGCTACCTTGATCTTATTCATGACTTTACTCTCCCTTACAAATCTTTAACATCTGCTTGTTTGGTACGAACCGCTTCAGCTGCAACCTTAAGGCTAGCGAGCTCATCATTAGTTAGCTTTGTCTCAACTACTTTATTAATACCATTCTTACCAATTTGTGCCTCAACACCTAAGTAAACTCCAGTAATTCCATATTGCCCATCAACCCATGCACAAACTGGCATTACCTCATTTGAATCGGTAATTACCGCCTTTGCCATTCGAGCAGCTGCAGCAGATGGTGCGTAGTAGGCAGAGCCAGTTTTAAGCAATGCCACAATCTCAGCGCCACCATTTCGAGTTTTATCAACTAAATCTGCAATCTCACTAGCTGATAAAACATCTGATAATGGTTTGCCATTTACTGTGCACCGGCTTGGTACCGGCACCATAGTTTCACCATGTGAACCAAGTGTTAATGTCTTAACTGCAGATACCTCAACGCCACATTTTTCAGCAACAAAGTTGGTAAAGCGGGCGGTATCTAACATGCCGGCTTGGCCAATAACTCGGTTATAGGGAAATTTAGTAACAATTTGTGCAAGTGCAGTCATCTCATCTAATGGGTTAGAGACCACAATAATTACCGCATTCGGTGAGTGCTTTGCAATGTTTTTTGCAACCCCACCAACAATGCCAGCATTTACTCCAATTAAATCCATTCGACTCATGCCAGGTTTGCGGGGCAGACCAGCAGTAATTACTACAACATCTGAGTTAGCGGTCTTCTCATAGCCACCACCATCTGCAGTTGTTGTGGCACCAATTACTTTTGTTTCAAATTTTTCAATTGATCTAGATTGATTTATATCTAAAGCTAATCCTTCTGGCTTTCCTTCAACAATATCTGTTAAAACCACTGTTTCAAAGATGTCATACTCGGCAAGACGAAGAGCGGTAGTTGAGCCATAAAAGCCAGATCCAACTACAGTTACTTTTCCAGATCTGCTCAATTTAATCCTCTCAGCCGGTAGGGCCAATATTACTGATAAGTGCTGTTAGAACTAAATCGGCTAATTTATCTTGCGTGAGGCAGTGAGAGTGCAAGTACAAACAACATGACACAGATCATAAGTGGCAGAATAAGTTCAATATTTCGCTTCACTTTTAATTGTGAGTATCTAGCTAAGACAAAGGCGCTAGATCCTAGGGATAAAACAATCGATCCAGTACGAACTGCGCCACTGATAGCAATAATTAAACCTATGGCTACAACAACGAGAGAAAATCTACGAATTTGATCAAGTGTAAAACTCTCCTTCATTACTTAGCCAACTCAACTAAATTACTAAGTAACATTGCTCGAGTCATTGGGCCAACTCCGCCAGGTGTTTGTGATAAATAGCCAGCAACTTCAGTGACGCTCGGATCAATATCACCAAGTAATCCAGTTGCTCCCCTACTTATTCCAACATCAATTAAAGTTGCACCTGCTTTAATCATCTCTGGTTTTATAAAGTGAGCAGAGCCCAGAGCTGCAACCACAATATCTGCCTCTTTAATTAAATCTAATAAATTTGTAGTAGCTGAATGGGCTAATGTAACAGTTGCGTTGTTTGGCTTTTGGGATAGCAAAATTGAAAGTGGCCTACCTACTGTTGTACCCCGGCCAATTATTAAAACGCTTGCTCCTGATAATTTGATCTTATACTCAGTAAGTAGAGTAATAATTGCGGCAGGTGTGCAAGGTAAAATCTTTGATGTACCTAAAACTAATTTACCTAAATTAACTGGGTGCAACCCATCTGCATCTTTATTAGGATCCATCGCTAATAAAACCTCTTCAGTATTTACACCTTTTGGCAGTGGTAGTTGCACAATAAACCCGGTGCAATCTGGATTTTGATTTAAATCCTTAACCGCCCTAACTATCTCTGCCGTAGTTGCAGTAGCGGGTAGATTTATCTTGATTGATTTAATTCCGACCTGTGCGCAATCCTTATGTTTTCCCGCAACATATGCATGTGAGCCAGCATCATCTCCCACCAAGATTGTGCCAAGTGCTGGTTGCTTTGTTAACTTAGAAATCTTCATCGCAAGCTCACTCTTTACTCGTTCGGCAAGTGCCTTGCCATCCATAATCACTGCGCTCATCTGGCCAGCCTACCCTTGACCTGCTTTTTCTCTAAAATAATTGATTTTAAATACATTACCAATATAACTAATAACAACTGCGCTGCTATTACTACGCAAATCCGAAGTGAGTTCACGCCAACTGGTGACATATTTGCTGAGATTAAAGAGCCAGAGGTAATAAAGGCAAGAATAGCTGCACCTGCTATTGAGATTGCGACAAATCTAATTTTTAACTGCAGTTTTGATTTTTTGTTTATATCTAGCTTTGAAATTAAATCTAGATTAATCCATCCGTAAACTGCAACCAAAAGACTTAAAATCGCAAGCCACATGTGTTTACCAGTCGGAAGCGCTGCTAATACTGGTATAGCTGGAATCTCACGCAGATCAAATACAAATGGTGAGATAGTAGTTGCAGCTCCTAGAGAAAATCCAGATCCTAAAATATAGCTAAGGCTGGCAAATGCAATATTTGGTAGGTAGAGAAGTTGCAGAAGTAGTAATAGCACTCCACCAAAGATTCCGGGCTGAATAACTACAGCTAAGTTTTTTGCAGTAGAAAAATTAAATAATAGAGAGGTAGAGAATACTAAACCACCAATACCCAACATAAACAAAAAGATCTGCCACGGTAGCTTCACAAAACTATCCAACTTAAATGAGCTTGTGGCGGTAAGTAGCAATATAAATAAGATTATTACCCCTCGAAGCCAATCAATTGAGATCTGAGAATTTACGGTAACGGCGGCAAGTAATAGGTATACAAGGGTGTAGGAGAGTATGAAATACGCCCTACTGATCTTTTTGTTTTGAATTACTTGCAAACTTCTGCGGTAGCCATTTCGCATAGTAAGCCAAGGCAAGATCACTGCCCCGATTGGCAAGTAAGAAAGATAGCCGGTTATCTCATTACTGGTTATATAAAAAGGGGTTAGGTGTGCACCTAACCAAAGCCAAACAGCGGCTCGCATTGGATCTGAGGTGGTGCCGTATGTACTGCCAGCGGTTGCCCAAGCAAATAATGCAATGAAAGCAAGTGGAAAAAGAATTATTAATATCGATCTAATAACCTGCTGCAGCGTTATCCAAAGCCTACGCGCAACCATTATTTTCCTATCTGCGATTTATCCATTCAAGATCTTGCGCATCAAGTTAGCGGTCTCACTCGGTGTTTTACCAACCGCAACACCGACAGCCTCTAATGCTTCTTTTTTAGCAGCAGCAGTACCTGATGAGCCAGAGACAATTGCGCCTGCATGTCCCATGGTTTTGCCCTCCGGTGCAGTAAAGCCAGCAACATAACCAACTACCGGCTTTGTTACATACTCCTTAATAAATTGTGCGGCCCGCTCCTCTGCATCCCCTCCTATTTCACCAATCATCACAATTGCTTTAGTCTCTGGATCATCTTGAAAGGCACGTAAACAATCTATATGAGTAGTACCAATAATTGGATCACCACCAATTCCAACTGCAGAGGTAAAACCAAAGTCACGAAGTTCAAACATCATTTGATAGGTAAGGGTTCCAGATTTAGAAACTAAGCCGATCTTTCCAGCACCAGTAATATCTGCTGGAATAATTCCAAGATTAGTTTTACCTGGGCTAATAATTCCAGGACAGTTTGGACCAAGAATTTGAGTTGTGCCTTTACTAACTGAGTAGGCGTAAAAAGCTGCCACATCATGTACTGGAATGCCTTCAGTAATTACTACTACCAGCGGCATAAGCGCATCTATTGCATCTAATACTGCAGCCTTTGCAAACTTTGGTGGTACAAAAACAACAGATGCATTTGCACCAGTTGCAGCGATTGCCTCTTTAACTGAATTAAATACTGGAATTAAAATCCCATCCATATCAACACTTTGCCCACCCTTGCCAGGTGTTACCCCAGCAACAATTTTTGTACCAGCTTTAAGCATTCGCTTAGTGTGCTTAGTTCCCTCAGAGCCAGTCATGCCCTGCACAATTACCTTGGTATTTTCCGTTACAAAGATTGCCATTAGATCGCCGCTAACTGCGCTGCTTTTGCAGCCGCGCCATCCATAGTGTCAAGTTGCTGAATTAATGGATGATTCGCCTCATTTAAAATCTTTCTACCAAGCTCTACATTATTACCATCAAGGCGAACCACAATAGGTTTAGTTGCTTTATCACCCAACATTGCAAGTGCTTGCACAATTCCATTTGCCACCGCATCACATGCAGTAATGCCACCGAATACATTAACAAAAACACTTCTAACATCAACATCACCTAAAATAATTGATAGCCCATTTGCCATAACCTCAGCAGATGCACCGCCACCAATATCTAAGAAGTTAGCTGGCTTAACTCCATATTTTTCTCCGGCATACGCCACAACATCTAAGGTGCTCATTACCAGCCCTGCACCATTACCAATAATTCCAACCTGACCATCTAGCTTTACATAATTTAAATCCATCTCTTTTGCTTTTGCCTCAAGTGGATTAGTCGATGCATGATCTACTAGCTGCTCATGATCTAGATGCCTAAACCCAGCATTATCATCTAATGTTACTTTGCCATCGAGTGCAATAATTTTGCCATCTTTGGTTTTAACTAATGGATTAATCTCCATCAAGGTGGCATCCTCTTTAACAAAGGCTTGCCATAATTTAATTAAAACCTCTGCTACCTGATCTAAGACATCAGCTGGAAACTGCCCACCCTTTACGATCTCTAATGCTTTGGCTTTATCAATTCCGGTGTTTGGATCAATTCCAACTCTGGCTAATTTTTCTGGGGTTTTATGTGCTACCTCTTCGATCTCCATACCACCAGCAACAGATGCCATTACTAAAAAGTTTCGGTTAGCCCGATCTAATAAAATTGCTAAGTAGTACTCAGATTCAATTGGTGCAGCTTGGGCAATCATTACTTTATTAACTATGTGACCTTTAATATCCATACCCAAAATTGCTTTAGCTTTTTCTTTTGCATCAGCTGCATTATCGGCAAGCTTTACACCACCTGCTTTGCCTCTACCACCAACCTTTACCTGCGCCTTAATAACAACTTTGCCACCAATTTTAGTTGCCGCAGCTGCCGCCTCATCGGCGGTAGTAGCAACTGCGCCAGCTAATACTGGAATTTGATGAGATTCAAATAGATCGCGTGCTTGATACTCAAAAAGATCCACTAATTATCCCCGATCAAATTTAACGCTGTAAGGTGTAATAGTAATGAGATAAGCAATATATTTATAATTTTTCAACTGGTGCATATCTAAGCAGCAGCCGCTTCTCTCCCAATGAGCCAAAATTAATGGTTGCCTCTGCTCGATCACCCTCACCAGTTACATCAATCACAGTTCCTAAGCCAAAGGTGTCATGTGATACCCGCTCACCAACCTCTAACTTCATAGTGTTACTAACTTTGCCAGTTGGTTTAGGTGCAGTAAATGAACGCCTAATCGTAGTTTTAATTGGTGATGCTTTTTCTTGAGCTTGGTTCCACTCAATTACTGAATCTGGAATCTCACTTAAAAACCTTGATGGTAGGTTGTAATTTGGTGCACCCCAAGATGAGCGATACTCAGCTCTAGTAATAAATAAGTTCTCTCTTGCTCTAGTTAATCCAACATAGGCAAGCCGGCGCTCCTCTTGTAACTCAGCTGGGTCACCAAGTGTTCGAGAGTGTGGAAATATTCCCTCCTCCATTCCAGTTAAAAAAACAGTTGGAAACTCAAGTCCCTTTGCAGTGTGAAGTGTCATCATGGTTACAACTCCACCATGATCCTCACCCTCTGGAATTTGATCAGCATCTGCGACGAGGGAAACATCCTCTAAAAATCCAACCAGAGAGATCTCCTCGCCCTCATCAATCTCACCCTCTTCATACTCAGTTGCAACCGCTACCAACTCCTCTAAGTTTTCAACTCTAACCTCATCTTGTGGATCTTTACTCTCTGATAACTCAGTTAATAATCCAGATTGTTCTAGGACAGCTTGTGCAATAACAGATGGCCTAGTCTTTGCCTCAACTAATGTTTGCAATGATTGAATTAATTTAACAAATTCAATTAAAGATAATGAAGATCTTTGGGCAATCTCCTGATTCTTATCAACCTCACATAATGATTGCCAAAAACTTAAGTTATTAGCTTGGGCATATAGATCTATTAAATCAAGGGCGCGATCACCAATTCCTCGCTTTGGGGTATTAATAATTCGCCTCATTGATACCTCATCATTTGGGTTAACAATTACCCGCAAATACGCCAGAAAATCTTTAATCTCTTTTCGCTCATAAAACCTAACTCCACCTACTACTTTGTATGGAATTCCTACCCGCATAAAAACCTCTTCAAAGACACGAGATTGTGCATTAGTGCGATAAAAGATTGCAGTATCTCCTGGGTTTGAACTTCCTAAATCTCGCAACCGATCTATCTCATGCACTACAAAATCTGCTTCATCATGTTCACTCTCTGCAACATGACCGATAATCATTGCTCCAGCACCAGCCTCTGACCATAGGTTCTTCTCTTTGCGGCCATCATTATTTGCAATAACTGCATTAGCCGCATTTAAAATATTTTGCGTAGAGCGGTAATTTTGTTCTAATAAAATTGTTTTAGCATCTGGGTAATCTGCTTCAAACTGCAAGATATTTCGGATATTAGCGCCCCGAAATGCGTAGATTGATTGATCAGCGTCCCCTACAACGCAAAGCTCAGCTATTGGAAAACCCTCTGCTGGGCTGCCAACTAACTCTTTAATCAAAATATATTGCGCATGATTTGTATCTTGATACTCATCAACTAAAATATGTTTAAAGCGAGAGCGATACTTTGCTTTTGCCTGCGGATATCTTTGCAAAACCTCAACTGTCTTCGCAATTAAATCATCAAAATCCATGGAGTTAGCACCGGTTAATCGCTTTTGGTAGATTGCAAAAACTTGGGCCACAATCTCTTGAAATTGATCTTTGGCTTGATTTAAGTAATCTGCTGCTCCCATTAACTCATTTTTTGCTTGTGAGATTAAGGAAGCTACTGCCCTGGGGGCATAGCGCTTTGCATCTAAATTCATATCCCGCATTACTAAAGTAATGAGTCGTAGTGAGTCACTTTGATCATAGATAGTAAATGAATTTGTATAACCAAGCAGTGATGCCTCTTTACGAAGAATGCGAACACATGCTGAGTGAAAGGTTGATACCCACATCATCTTGGCGCGATCACCTACTAATTGCGCAACCCGTTCCTTCATCTCACCAGCTGCTTTATTTGTGAAGGTAATTGCTAATACCTCATATGGTGCAACATTTCGCTCAGCAAGTAGATAGGCAATTCGCCTAGTTAAAACTCTAGTTTTACCAGAGCCAGCACCGGCCACAACCAATAATGGTGAACCTTCATGTTTTACTGCCGCTAATTGCTGGGTATTTAAACCATCGGTTAGTGCGGACATATTGGTAAGTCTATCGGTGGGTAAGACAGGGGTAATTGCTGAGGTAACCTTGCCGATGATGGAGCCATTAAATGACAGTGAGATCGAGCGAGTATTAGTAGTAACAGCACACCCAGATGATTGTGATTTCGGTGCAGCTGGAACTATTGCACTTTGGAGCGCTAAAGGAATCAAAGTCTCCTACTGCATCTGCACAAATGGTGATCAAGGTGGCGAGGATCCAACTGTGCCAAGGGATGAGATGCCAAAGATTCGCCAACGTGAACAACGTGAAGCAGGGCTTGCAGTTGGTGTTAGCGATATAACTTTTTTAAATTACCGTGATGGTTGGCTAGTTCCAACAATTGAATTACGTAAAGATATTGTGCGTCAAATTCGTATCTCTAAACCTGATCGAATGGTTATTCAATCACCAGATCGAAATTGGGATCGCTTATTTGCGTCCCACCCAGATCATATGGCAGCAGGTGAGGCGGCAATTCAGGCGGTTTATCCAGACTCACGAAATGCTTTTGCATTTGAAGATCTATTAAAAATTGAAGGACTAGAGCCGTGGCGGGTTAAAGAGGTTTGGGTTATGTCTACCCAAAATCCAGATCACTTTGTTGATATCACAACAACCTTTGATAAGAAGATGAAGGCGTTGCACTCACATGTTAGCCAGACTGCTCATAATGAAAATCTAGAAAATATGGTTCGTGAGTGGGGTGAGCGAAATGCGCTTGCAAATAATCTACCGGCTGGATCAGTTGCTGAGGTATTTAAGATTGTAAATACTAATTAACGAACCCTTACTTTTTCAATAGCAATTTTTTGTTTTGGTGTTCCATCACTTTTATCACCAACTACTCCATCTTTTGCGATTGCTTGAATTATTTCAAGTCCTTTAGTTACCTTGCCCCAGATTGTGTAGCTAGGTGGTAGTGATGTGTCTTCGTAAACAATAAAAAACTGACTGCCATTTGTTGAAGGACCAGAGTTAGCCATTGCAACTACCCCTGCTGGATAATTATTTTCATTATTTGCGGGCAAGTTTTCATCACGGTAACTAAAATTTGGCCCACCGGAACCAGTCGCTGTTGGATCTCCGCATTGCAAAACATAAATATTATTAGTAGTTAGCCGATGACATAACGATTGATCAAAAAAACCACCATTTGCTAATGCCGATAAGGCAAAAACTGTTACCGGAGCATTTTTACCATCTGCTTCAATCACTACATCACCACAGTTTGTGGTAAATGTGAAGGTCTTATTTTTAAATGGTCCTTTAACCTCTGGCGGGGTTATATTTTTAGCGGTATGACCCTTTGCTTTCGTTACCTTACAATTAATTGGATTTGGTGCTTTAGAAGGAGCTGCTGTTGCTATTGGTGAAAAGATCGTTGTAGTAATAAAAAATACAGATGCAACCGTGATTGTAGTTGCTCTCTTTTTCATGCTTTAAGTTTAATTCAATCCGTTAGTTAAGTAAAAGAATAATTCTCATTATCGCGCTTTACTATCTAACTCTAAGTGATTTCACAGTATCAAACTACGGTTGGATTACTACCTCAACCCGTTGAAACTCTTTTAGATCAGAGTATCCGCAAGTAGCCATCGAGCGCCGCAGTGCACCAAAGAGATTCATTGAGCCATCAGAGGTGTGTGATGGACCAGTTAATACTTCATTTAATGTGCCAACTGTGCCAACTTGAACTCGATTACCTCTTGGAAGTTCGCCGTGATGTGCCTCAAGTCCCCAATGCCAGCCAGCACCTGGTGCCTCACTTGCTTTAGCAAGTGGTGAACCCATCATTACCGCATCGGCACCACATGCAACAGCTTTTGCAATCTCACCACTTGAACCAACTGAACCATCAGCAATTACATGCACATATCGTCCACCAGACTCATCTAAGTAATCACGCCTGGCAGATGCTACCTCTGCAACGGCTGAGGCCATTGGTACTGATATTCCTAAGACCCTCTTTGTGGTGTGGGCAGAGCCACCACCAAAACCAACTAACACTCCAGCTGCTCCTGATCTCATTAAATGCAGTGCTCCTTGTGCGGTTGCGCAACCACCAACAATTACTGGAACATCTAAATCATAAATAAACTTCTTTAGGTTAAGCGGCGCCGTCTTATCAGATACATGCTCTGCTGAAACTGTAGTGCCACGAATTACAAAGATATCAACGCCAGCATCTAAGACCACTTTATGAAACTCTGCAGTTCGCTGTGGTGATAATGCTCCTGCAACAGTGACACCAGCGGCGCGAATTTGGGCCAATCGCTCTTTAATTAAGGTTGGCTGAATAGGGGCGGCGTAGATCTCTTGCATCCGCTTTATTGCTTTATCCTCTGACAGTTTTGCCATTGCAGCTAATTGTTTTTCAGCATCCTCATACCTGCTCCAAATACCCTCAAGATTTAAAACAGCTAAGCCACCAGCTTTACCAATTGCAATTGCTGTCTCAGGTGATACAACTGAATCCATGGGGGCAGCTATAAATGGTAATTCAAATTTATACGCATCAATCTGCCAAGAGATTGAAACTTCCTCTAGATCACGAGTTCGCCGAGATGGAACTATTGCAATCTCATCAAAGGAGTATGCCGCCCGGGCTCTCTTACCCGGCCCTAATTCAATATCGGACATATAACCAATCGTATCTGTTGTAAGTAAAGTGTTGAAATCTAGGCTCTTAAATCCCAAGCTTTAACGCCGCCGGTGACTCCGGCAGAGTTAGGAATTATCTTTACCTTGTAATCAAAGCTTCTAAGTGCTGCTTTACTAATCCTTGATGAATTACCACCACCGATATATAACTTATCCCAAACAATCATCGGATATAACTCTCCAATTAAAGCTTTAACTCGGCGAGACCACAATTGATTACCCATTCGCCTTCTAGATATCTCACCAATCCATGCATCAATTGATTTTCCATAACGAATTGTGGCGTGAGAGATCTCAAGGTGGGGAGCTAACTTGCCATCATTAAATATTGCGCACCCTAAGCCGGTACCAAAGGTAAGAACAGTCTCTAAACCTTTGCCAGTAATCACAGAGGCGCCATGAATCTCAGCATCATTTAAAACTAAGGTTGGCAACTTTAACTTCTTATTTAGTGCCGTCTGCATATCAAAGCCATACCAAGCTTTTTTAAGGTGTGGATCAACGATACCTCTTGGTCCGCGATGATTTATGTAATGTGGAATAACTATAACTTTGCCATTTCGGATCATTCCAGGTAGCCCAACAGTTACCCGATTTATTCGATGATCTGCAACTACAAAATCTTTAATAATTGTCTGTAAGAGATTAGGAGATATTGGGTAAGGTGTTTTTAAATATGGAAAATCAATTAAAACATCGCCACTTTCATCAAGCACAGAGGCCTTGATCCCAGTGCCGCCACAATCAACAGCTAGCGTAATAACTTTCACCGATTAATATTAGTCGATTTCTAGTTACTGCAGAACCAAAGCCTCTATTTAATTTCTTTGCTTAATTAGTGCGAATGACCGCCTGCTCCATGTGAATGACCGTGTCCTGCTGCCTCTTCCTTCTTCTCCTCTGGAGTTTCAAAGACTAAGGCTTCAGTGGTTATAAACATTGCTGCAATTGATGCCGCATTTGCCAGCGCTGATCTAGTTACCTTAACTGGATCAATTACACCCTCTTTAACCAGATCGGTGTACTGCTCGCTATAAGCATTAAAGCCCTCGTTTGGTTTCATGGTACGAACCTTAGAGACAACAACATAACCTTCTTGGCCAGCATTTTCTGCAATCCAACGAAGTGGCTCATCACATGCTTTGCGCACAAGACGAACACCAACAGCGCGATCACCTTCAAAGCCCAAATCATTATCAAGTGCTGCTGCAGCATGAACTAATGCTGCACCGCCACCAACAACAATTCCCTCTTCAACAGCTGCTCTAGTTGCAGAGATTGCATCTTCAAGACGATGCTTCTTCTCTTTTAACTCAACCTCAGTATGTGCGCCAACTTTGATTACGCAAACACCACCAGCAAGTTTTGCAACTCGCTCCTGTAGTTTTTCGCGATCCCAATCAGAGTCGGTGTTTTCAATCTCGCGACGAATCTCAGTTACTCGAGATGCCACATCAGCCTTATTACCAGCACCATCGACAATTGTGGTGTTATCTTTTGAAATAACAATCCGGCGAGCTTTACCAAGCATCTCAATATCAATCTGCTCAAGCTTTAAGCCAACCTCAGCTGAGATAACCTGACCGCCAGTTAATATTGCAATATCTTGTAACATTGATTTACGACGATCACCAAAGCCTGGTGCTTTAACAGCTGCTGAGGCAAAGGTGCCACGCATACGGTTAACCACTAATGTTGAAAGTGCTTCACCATCAACATCTTCAGCAATAATTAATAATGGCTTACTTGCCTGAGCAACTTTTTCAAGTACTGGCAAAATCTCACCTAATGCTGAGATCTTCTGTCCTGAGATAAGAATGTAAGCATCCTCCAAGATTGTTTCCATGCGATCGGCATCGGTAACAAAGTATGGCGAGATATAACCCTTATCAAATTGCATACCTTCAGTGAACTCAAGCTCAAGTCCAGTTGTTGATGACTCTTCAACGGTAATAACGCCATCTTTGCCAACCTTATCCATCGCCTCTGCAATTAGATCACCAATTGCTTTATCTTGGGCTGAAATAGTTGCAACATCTGCAATCTGTGATTTTCCACTAACTGCTGTTGAGTTTTTGCGAAGTGCCTCAGTAATAGCAGTAACTGCCTGCTCTATTCCAAATTTGAGCTCCATTGGTTGAGCACCTGCGGCTAAATTGCGCAGACCCTCTTTAACCATTGCTTGAGCTAGAACTGTTGCAGTAGTCGTTCCATCTCCAGCTACATCATTGGTCTTCTCAGCAACCTGCTTAACAAGTTGCGCTCCCATGTTCTCAGCAGGATCTGATAGTTCAATCTCTTTAGCAATTGTTACACCATCATTGGTAATTAAAGGAGCGCCATAGCTTTTAGCAATAACTACATTTCGACCCTTTGGCCCAAGTGTTACCTTAACTGTGTCAGCCAGGATATTTACGCCACGCTCCATCGCACGACGTGCTGCTTCATCAAATTGTAATGATTTACCCACGATTTACTTCTTTGCAATAATTGCTAGTACATCACGGGAGGAAAGTACTAAGTACTCCTCATTGTTGTACTTAACCTCAGTGCCGCCATACTTTGAGTAAAGCACGACATCACCCTCTTTAATATCTAATGGAAGGCGATTTCCGTTTTCAAAACGGCCAGGGCCTACTGCCATAACAGTTCCCTCTTGTGGTTTTTCTTTAGCAGTATCTGGAATTACTAATCCAGATGCAGTCTTTTGCTCTGCCTCATTTGCTTTAACAACAATGCGATCTTCTAGTGGCTTAATTGAAATTGCCATCTTGATTTCTCCTTCTTATTTTCGTTTATTACCCTCTGAAGTACCCCATATGATGAATTAGCACACGGGGGCTTAGAGTGCTAAAGCCAACTTTAAAGGGCGCACTCACTAGGTGCAAATTAAGGGCTGGCTACCAGATCACTTGAGCGATAGATGCTGCAGAATCAGCAGATATGCCCATCTGAGAGGGTGCTACGCCCTGGCTTATTGCCAAACTCCCCATTGCCGCCACCATCGCGCCATTGTCGGTGCATAGGCTGATCGGTGGGATTCGCAGCTCAACCTTGCTCACCTCACACCTTTGCTTTACTAACTCACGCAATCTGCTATTTGCTGCAACACCGCCGGCAATTACCAATCTATCAATTCCACTCTCTTTGCAAGCAGATAGTGATTTACTAATTAAGACATCAACGACTGCCTCTTGAAATGAGGCGGCAACATCACTCTTTTTATAATTAGGAGTTTGTTGCAAATATCTTGAAACAGCTGTTTTAAGTCCAGAGAATGAAAAATCATAAGGATGCTTTTCTAAATCAGTACTTTGGGTTAAGCCACGCGGAAAATTAATTGCATCCCTACCACCACTTACTGCTTGCTTATCAATTACTGGACCACCTGGAAAGCCAAGTCCCATAATCCGGGCAATCTTGTCAAAGGCCTCACCTGCTGCATCATCAATTGTTGCACCCTTAACAATTACATCTTTAGCTAGGTTATTTACCTGCAAAATTGATGAGTGCCCACCACTTACTAATAATGCAATAGTAGGTTGCATTACTACATCATTATCTAATTGATCAACTGCAATATGGGCAGATAGATGATTAACGCCATATAAAGGTTTATCTAAGGCAAGAGCTAAGCCAGATGCACTGCTTACTCCAACTAGTAACGCACCAATTAAACCAGGACCTGCCGTAACTGCAATTGCATCAATATCTTTAAGTGTTACCGATGCATCTTTTAGTGCCTGCTTAATTACCTGCTGCATCGCCTCTAAGTGAGCACGGCTTGCAACCTCAGGAACTACCCCACCAAAACGTGCATGTTGCTCAACACTTGATGAGATTACATTTGCTAATAACTTTCGCCCATTAACAATGCCAACCGCGGTCTCATCACATGAGGTTTCAATACCAAGTACTAGTGCCATTACTTAAGCTCCTTGCGCATTACCACTGCAGTTAGCCCTGGGCCGTAATAATTCTCCCGCTTTGAAATCTCCACAAAACCATACTGTTCATAAAGTGGGCGGGCTGCATCATTACCAAGTCGCATCTCAAGCATGATCGCATCCGCCTTTTTAACTCTTGCCCAATCAATTAACCGCTTCAATAACTCACGCCCCACACCCTTGCGACGATACTTTTCAACCACAGTAATTGTATGAACATCAGCCACATCTGCCACATAGAAAATACCGGCATAGGCAATTAGCTCACCACCTACTTCTGCAGCAAGGTAGTAAGCATCCTTGGGCGCTTTAGCAAACTCCTCTTTAAATTGCGCACTACTCCAAGCAGCTTTGCCATAAACCTGCTTTTCAATTGCAGTAGCAACTACTAAATCAAGTGTGCTCATCAATCTGAATTTAACTCCAGCTGGTAGTGGATAAGCATCTGGTTTTCTAATATAGATTGGTTGTTCAACTGAACTAGCGGTTAATGCAATCTTTGCTAGCGCAACTGGATCTGGGTAGTAATCACCCTCATTAAAGATTTTAACTCCTAATTTTTCTAAACTACTTGCGCTAGCAACTGCTGGCTGCGTTATGCGCAAGCCATCCTTATACTCTGCCCAATATCTCTCTTTG
>SESD01000022.1_pt1 | contig 93201 bp, 97 predicted proteins | sample 3171411 | NCBI WGS metagenome assembly SESD01 (sample SAMN06051880, study PRJNA518727) | freshwater metagenome | biome: subpolar coniferous forest; feature: holomictic lake; material: water; isolation source: holomictic Lake 442, 16.5 m depth | place: Canada: near Kenora, Ontario | collected...
CCATCTCATAAGCAATAACTTGAAGAGGCACAACTGATAAAACTGGTTGTAATAATTGATCAACCTGCGGAATTCGAATTAAATGATCAGCGCCAATAAACTCAAACTCACTAATTGCAATTACGACTGCACCCCTCGCCTTAACCTCTTGAATATTACTTGCCATCTTCTCAGCCAATACTGAATCTTGAGCTGGCATAATTGCAATTACTGGTGTGCCTTGCTCAATCAAAGCAATAGGTCCATGCTTTAACTCACCACCTGCAAAACCTTCTGCATGCATATAGGCCAGCTCCTTTAATTTAAGAGCGCCCTCTAATGCTGTTGGATAACCAACATGTCTGCCTAAAAATAAAATAGATTCTGCACTCTTAAATTTTCTAGTTAACTCCCGCAGTGGCTCAACAGTTTCTAGCACCTGCTCTACCTTTGCTGGTAGTTGATTTAATTGCTCAATTATCTCACTTACACTCTTCTTTCCTAGATGACCAAGTTGGCGGCCAATCTCAAGGCCAATTAAATAGATCGCAATTAATTGAGTAGCAAATGCTTTGGTTGAGGCAACTGCAATCTCAGGTCCGGCGTGGGTATAAAGAACAGCATCTGATTCACGACCAATTGTTGAACCATTGGTATTGCAAACTGAAAATATGGTTGCACCTTTTGATTTTGCATACCGCAGTGCCATCAAGGTGTCCATTGTTTCACCTGATTGGGAGATTGGAATTACAAGCGTTTGCTTATCAATACTTGGCTCACGATAGCGATACTCCGAGGCTAACTCGACATCTACTGGAATCTGACCCCATTTTTCAATTGCATACTTACCAACTAACCCTGCGTTATAAGCGGTGCCACAGGCAATAATTACAATCTTCTCAAACTTTTTAAACTTAATTTTTAGATCAAGGCCATCTAATCTGCCAATTAAAGTATCAGCAATTGCCTTAGGTTGTTCATAGATCTCTTTAAGCATAAAGTGTGAAAACCCACCTCGCTCTGCCGCACTTGCATCCCAGGCGATCTGATACTCCTTTGCTTTAACAATCTGACCAGATAGATCTGTTACAACAATTGAGTTAGGTGTTATATCAACAACTTGATCTTGTCCTAACTCAAGAGCGGTTTTAGTATGGGCAATAAATGCTGCTACATCTGAGGCCAGAAAGTTTTCATCTTTTCCAACACCAACTACAAGTGGTGAGTTACGTCGAGCACCGACAATATGGGAAGGATTATCGGAGTGAATTGCAAGCAATGTAAATGAACCCTTTAATTGCTGGCAAACCTGACGCATCGCAGCTGCCAAATCACCATTGTTTTCTTTTCTAGCATCACTTAATAGATGTACTACTGACTCAGTATCGGTCTCAGATTTAAACTTGTGTCCTTTTTTTTCTAACTCTGCTCGTAGTTGTACATAATTTTCAATTATTCCGTTGTGAATCAAAGCTAACTTGCCCTCATTATCTAAGTGTGGATGAGCATTTGTATCGGTTGGCCCGCCATGAGTTGCCCACCTAGTATGGCCAATTCCACTTGTTGAGTTTGGAGTTTTTGCAAGAGCTGCTTCAAGATTTTTTAACTTGCCAGCTCTCTTTTCAATATATAACGGTTTACCAATTTCAGTTGGGAGCGCAATTCCTGCTGAGTCATAACCACGGTATTCAAGCCGGCGCAAACCATCGATTACTGGAGTTAGTGCGGAGTTTTTACCGGTGTAGCCGATGATGCCGCACATTTATAAACTCCTCTTATTTACTTAAGCTCTAATCTTACTAGTTGTACTAATGAATCTGCGATCTTTTGAGCCAATTCCAAATCATTTGCCTCCACCATTACCCGAACCATTGGTTCTGTACCAGATGCTCGCACTAAAACTCTACCGATACCTGCTAATTGCTTCTCTGATTCTAGGATCGCATCCTTAATTTTCGCTGAGGATGCCAATTTTTCTTTTGCAACATCTTTAACATTAATCAAAATCTGTGGGTATTTCTTCATCACCGAGGCAAGTTCACGTAGTGATTTCTTAGATTTTGCTACTACCTGCATTACCTGCAGCGCAGTCAATAAACCATCACCAGTATTTGAGAATTGACGCATAATCACATGCCCTGATTGCTCACCCCCTAATGTGTAATCATTTTCTAGCATCTTCTCTAACACATAACGATCACCCACTGCAGTCTTTTCAACTTTAATACCTAAAGATTCCATTGATTTAATAAAACCTAGATTGCTCATTACAGTGCCGACTACCGTTTTTTTATTTAACTTATCTGCAGATAGCCAGTCAGTTGCTAATATATTTAATATGTAATCCCCATCAATAATCTGCCCATCTGAGGCAACTAATAAACAGCGATCAGCATCACCATCATGGGCAATACCAATATCAGCACCACTCTTTTTTACCTCACTTATTAAATTATCTAAATGAGTTGAGCCACAATTCTCATTTATATTCCAACCTGTTGGGGTGGCAGAGATTGCAGTTACTGTTGCACCCGCTCTCTCATACGCACTAGGTGCTACCGATGATGCTGCGCCATTTGCACAATCAACAATTACCTTTAGCCCAGTTAATTTTGTGCTCATGGTAGAAAGTAGGTGGGTGATATAACGCTCCTTTGCACCCTCATCAAAGATAATTCGACCAACATTTAAACCAGTTGGTCTATCCCAAGGCTCACCTAATCTGGCTTCAATTTGAGACTCTAGTAAATCAGCTAATTTATCCCCACCCTTTGCAAAGAACTTAATTCCATTATCTGGCATTGGATTATGGGATGCACTAATCATTACACCAAGATCAGCACCACTTTCCTTAACTAAGAAGGCAACTGCAGGTGTTGGCAATACACCAACTCGATAAACATCAACACCGGCGCTAGTTAAACCTGCAACAACTGCTGCCTCTAAAAAATCACCAGAGGCGCGAGAATCTTGACCAACAATGGCTTTGGGGCGATGGCCAGCAAATAAACCAATCTCACCTAATACATGAGCGGCAGCAATTGCTAAATCAACTGCAAGCTCTGCGGTTAGATCAATATTGGCGACACCTCGCACACCATCGGTGCCGAAGAGGGCCATTAGATTTAAGTTACTAAAAGTAAATTAACGCTTGCTGTATTGAGAGCGCTTACGAGCCTTCTTTAGGCCGTACTTCTTTCGCTCAATTACACGAGCATCACGAGTTAAGAAGCCAGCCTTCTTAAGTGATGGACGGTTTGCATCAATATCAATCTCATTAAGCGCACGTGCTACACCTAATCGAAGTGCACCGGCTTGGCCAGATGTTCCGCCACCATTAATGCGAGCGAAAACATCATATGTTCCCTCAGCACCTACGGTGCGAAATGGTTCTGAAACTGATTGTTGGTGAACCTTATTTGGAAAATAAACCTCAAGTGGCTTGCCATTTACAACCCAACGACCAGAACCTGGAACTAAGCGAACTCTGGCAACTGCCTCTTTGCGACGACCAACGCCACCACCAGGTGCGGTGATTGCTTTACGGTTTGTTGCTGCCGATGGTGTGCTTGAGCTGTATGAGCTTGGTAGCACCTCATCGCCTACCTCTAAAATCTCTTCAGACATTTTTCTCCTCGTTACTTCTTTACGATCTGGGAAACTTGAGTTAACTCAAAAACCTTTGGATTTTGTGCTGCATGTGGATGTTCAGATCCTGCATAAACCTTAAGTTTGGTAGCAGCAGAACGTCCTACTGAATTCTTAGGCAGCATTCCTTTAATAGCTTTTTCAACTGCTCGAGTTGGGAACTTCTCAAACATATCTGAGTAAACAGTTGAGGTCATACCACCTGGATAACCAGAGTGTTGGTATGCATACTTTTGTGAATTTTTTGATCCAGTTAAAACTACCTTCTCAGCATTAATAACAATTACAAAATCACCCATATCCATATGGGGAGCAAAGGTGGTTTTATGCTTTCCGTAAAGTAAATGTGCAGCATGCGTAGCAAGGCGACCAAGCACTATATCTTGAGCATCAATGAGATACCAAGTACGAGTGATGTCACCTGCTTTAGGTGTAAAAGTGCGCACGCTATCTCTTTTCTTAAATTAAGGATTGTCCCAAACGGGTCATTTCCAACATGCGTAGATTACCTGTCGGTATGGGATTAGGTCAAAACCGCATTCTCATGCGCTCAAAATCAGCCCTCAACCTCTTCAATCTCTTGGATTGAGAGGTTATTTTTATATCTATCCAAATATTGATCTGGCTGCGGATACTCCACCTTGATCAAACTTAAACCTTTGGCTGGAAATACATAACTATCAGAGATTCTCACCTTATCTTCTAATGTTTTAAGCATCCACTCCGGCTTAAATCTTCCCTCACCAACACATACTGCTGCGCCCACCAAATTGCGCACCATGTTATATCGAAATGAATCAGCTGTTATCTCAGCAACTACAAAGCCATTCTCATCACGATGCCAATCAAATTTCATAAGGTTTTTAACAGTACTTCCACCTTCACGAAACTTACAAAATGCAAAGAAATCATGCTTACCTAATAGTAATTTAGAACCAGTATTCATTAGATCAATATCTAGCTCTCTAAACCACTCAGCACTGTCATACCGTTCAAGCGGGGCGGTTACCCTGCCCCCATCAGTAATCTTGTATTGATAGGTGCGAGTAATTGCGCTAAAGCGAGCATGAAAGTTTTTAGGTGCTAATTGCACACTTAATACTCGAATATCATCAGTTAATACTTGATTTACTCGGAATACTAGATTTTCAATGCTGGTATTTTGTGGTAAATCCACATGTAGCACTTGATGTTTTGCATGCACGCCAGCATCGGTGCGACCGGCCACAATAGTTGCCACCTGAGTTTGAGTGATTGTAGATAGCCCTTTTTCAATCTCCTCTTGAACCGTGCGCTGATTTGGTTGCTTAGCCCAGCCTGAAAAATTTGTTCCGTCATAAGTTAAATCAACTCGTAAACGAACAAACCCACTCTTAAGATCAAGAGTGGGTTCGGTCATAATATTTTCGTTAAGGCTGCGTTATTACTCAGCTTTCGCTGCTGCTTTTTTAGCTACCTTTTTAACTGGTGCACCTGCTTCAACCATTTCAATTACCGCCATTGGTGCATTGTCACCTTTGCGCGGACCGATTTTAGTTATCCGGGTGTAACCACCAGCACGGGATGCAAAGCGTGGTGCAATCTCAGTGAAGAGTGTGTGCACAACAGATTTGCTAGAGATACGTGCCATAACTCGGCGGCGTGCAGCAAGATCACCTTTTTTAGCATGAGTAATTAATCGCTCTGCTAACGGGCGAAGACGTTTTGCTTTTGCTTCAGTAGTTGTTAACTTTCCTTTTTCGAAAAGTTGCGCAGCAAGTGTGCCCAGCAATAATTTCTCATGTGCTGGTCCACTACCTAGGCGTGGGCCTTTACTTGGCTTTGGCATTTTTTCTCCTACAACTCTTCCGCGTCAACAAGTTCATCATCAACACTGCTTCCGTAGTTAGCATGCTTGGTTGGATCAAATCCAGCTGGGCTGTCTTTAAGTTGCATTCCCATAGATTGTAATTTCGCCTTAACCTCATCAATTGATTTGGAGCCGAAGTTACGAATATCCATTAGATCTGCCTCAGAACGAGAAAGTAATTCACCAACTGTGTGAATACCTTCGCGCTTTAAGCAGTTATAAGAACGAACTGTTAGATCAAGATCTTCGATTGGAAGTGCCATATCAGCAGCCAGGGCTGCATCTTGAATGGAAGGTCCCATCTCAATTCCTTCAGCGTTAGCATTTAATTCACGAGCAAGACCAAATAGCTCAACCAATGTCTTACCAGCTGATGCCATTGCATCTGATGGTTTCATTGATCGCTTAGTCTCAACATCTAGAACCAAACGGTCGAAGTCGGTTCTCTGCTCCACACGTGTTGCCTCTACTTTGTAGGTAACCCGAAGCACAGGTGAATAAATTGAATCAACCGGAATCCGGCCAATCTCTCCTCCTGCTTGCTTGTTTTGTACCGCAGTGATGTAACCACGACCACGCTCAACAGTTAGCTCAATCTCAAACTTTGCTTTTGAGTTCAAGGTTGCAATGTGAAGCTCTGGATTGTGTACCTGCACACCAGTTGGAGCTGCCACATCTGCACCAGTAACAATTCCCTCACCATTTTTACGGATGTAAAGAAGGGATGGTTCATCATTATCTGAGGATAAAACTAGGTTTTTGATGTTTAAAACGATCTCAGCGAGATCCTCTTTAACACCTTCTAAAGATGTGAATTCGTGCAGTGCGCCATTTACTCGAATACCGGTAACAGCTGCACCAGGAATCGAAGATAGCAATGTGCGACGAATTGAGTTACCAAGGGTGTAGCCGAAACCTGGTTCTAGCGGCTCGATAATGAACCGTGAACGGTACTCGCTTACTACTTCCTCAGTGAGGATTGGGCGTTGTGCAATTAGCACTTTGTTCCTCCGTAAGTTCTGAAAGACCCTCTATTTGATCTTTCGGTTGGGACAAGCTATTTAGTTTTTACTGCGGTAAATCTTTACTGCATTAAGTACTTGATTACTTGGAGTAAAGCTCAACAATTAGTTGCTCTTGTACTTGAGTATCAATAATTGGGCGGGTAGGGACTGCGTGAACCAGGATTCGCATCTTGGAACCAACAACCTCCATCCAGGCTGGAACAGATTTCTCGCCAAGCTCTGCACTTGCGACGATAAATGGTGTGGTGTCTAATGAATCTGGCACAACATCAATTATGTCCATCGGTGTAGTGCGGAAAGAAGGAATATTTACCTTTTTGCCATTAACTAAGAAGTGACCGTGGCGCACTAATTGGCGTGCCATGTCACGACTCTTTGCAAAGCCAGCGCGGAAGACCACATTGTCTAACCGAGTTTCAAGTAGTACTAAAAGATTTTCACCAGTCTTACCTTGCAGACGGTTTGCCTCTTCGTAGTAACCACGGAACTGCTTCTCTAGTACTCCGTAAATACGTGCGCACTTTTGCTTCTCACGCATCTGTAGTAAGTACTCAGAATCCTTTGAACGAGCACGACCATGTTGTCCTGGTGGATATGGACGTGACTCAATTGGACACTTTGGTCCATCGCACTTAGAGCCCTTAAGGAAGAGCTTTACTTTTTCGCGACGGCATCTTTTGCAATCTGCACCGGTATAGCGAGCCATAGTTTTCTCCCTTTCCTTATACTCGACGTGGTTTACGTGGACGGCAACCGTTGTGTGGTGCTGGAGTTACATCAGAGATGGCTCCAACCTCAAGACCGGCTGCTTGTAATGAACGAATTGCAGTTTCCCGGCCAGAGCCAGGTCCCTTAACAAATACATCTACCTTCTTTAAGCCATGCTCCTGTGCTTTACGAGCAGCAGCTTCTGCTGCCATTTGTGCAGCAAAAGGTGTTGATTTACGAGAACCCTTAAATCCAACCTGTCCAGATGATGACCAAGCAATTACGCCACCTGCTGGATCGGTAATAGAAACAATGGTGTTATTAAATGTGCTCTTAATATAAGCATGACCGAAGGCAACATTTTTCTTATCCTTCTTACGTGCTTTAATTTTCTTTGGCGCAGGCTTTGCTGCTGCCTCTTTTACTGGTTTAGTTTTTTCGGCGGCCATTACTTGGTCTCCTTCTTCTTACCAGCGATTGCAACACGTGGACCCTTACGAGTACGAGCATTGGTATGAGTTCGCTGACCGCGGACTGGTAATCCTTTACGGTGGCGACTTCCTTGATAACTTTGAATTTCAACTTTGCGACGGATGTCACCAGCAACTTCGCGGCGAAGATCACCCTCGATTTTGTAATTGGCTTCAATGAACTCACGAAGCTTTGCCAACTCTGGCTCTTGTAAATCTTTAACGCGGACATCAGGTGATATACCGGTGGCAGCAAGTGTTGCCTGCGCACGGGTAAGACCCATTCCGAAAATATAGGTGAGTGCAATCTCAACTCGCTTTTCGCGAGGAAGATCGACACCAACAAGACGTGCCATATTACTTACCTGTTTCTTTTATCCGAAAGGTCCTTCGCAATGCCTCCAGATATCTCTACCTGGCCTCAGCCTTTCGGACTGAGGGTCATAATTAAGTTTTACCTTAATTACGTTACATCACGCGTTTTTTAATTTAACCCTGACGTTGTTTATGACGTAGGTTTTCGCAGATCACCATTACGCGACCATTACGACGAATGACTTTGCACTTGTCGCAAATCTTTTTCACGCTAGGTTTGACCTTCACGATTACCTTTCTAACAACTACAGTTTAAAAAACTATTTACTTGTAACGGTAAATAATTCGACCTCTAGTGAGGTCATAGGGACTTAGTTCTACAATCACTTTATCTTCTGGCAAAATACGAATGTAGTTCTGTCGCATCTTTCCACTGATATGTGCTAAAACTTTGTGCCCATTTGTTAACTCAACTCGGAACATTGCGTTTGGTAATGCTTCAGCAACGGTGCCTTCGATTTCAATTGCACCATCTTTCTTGGCCAAGCGATACCTACTTATCTGTTCTAAATCAGGTTTACCCCTTACGAGGCAGGAGGGTTAGTTTAGGCGGGCAGAGTAAAAAGGGGAAATCCGCTAGCGCACGCTCAAATCTATGCGGGGATCTGCCGGTGTTAGAACAGGGTAGAGATCTCAATGCCTAATCTGCCTAATTCAGCTTTTCCACCATCTACTGCGGTTAATACAAATACCTTGCCATCTGGCGTGATTGCATAAGAGTGTTCAAAGTGAGCACCTTTTGATGAATCTTGTGAAACCACCGTCCAATCATCAGATAATACTTTGGTTTTTTCATTACCTCGGGTGATCATTGGTTCAATTGCAAGTGCCATGCCAGCAACTAACTCTGGGCCATTACCTGCTGGGCCAAAATTTAATATGTGTGGTTCTTGATGCATTGCACTTCCAATGCCATGGCCACCATACTCACGTAAAATTCCATACTTGCCTTGAGAATCAATATAACCTTGAATCGCATTTGAAATATCAGTTAACTTTGCGCCATTTTTACCAGCTGCGATTCCCCGCCACATCGACTCTTCACAGACATCCATTAATTTTTGATCTGCTGCTTCAACCTCACCTAAGCCAATTGAGATTGCTGCATCACCATGCCAGCCATCAATAATTGCGCCAAAATCAATTGATAACACGTCCCCTGAGATTAATTTACGTTTATTTGGAATTCCATGAACAACCTCCTCATTTACTGAGGCACAGATAACCGCTGGAAATCCGTGATAACCAAGAAAGGATGATGTTGCACCATGCTTTACTAAGTTAGCAGCTGCAAGCTGATCTAACTCAACTGTGGTCATGCCAACCTGAGCTGACTCTTTAATTAATTTAAGAGTATCTGCCACAACTAATCCTGCTTTACGCATGGATTTTAATTGTTCTAAGCTTTTTATCTCAATTGCCATATTAATTACTTAAGAATAGCGATTGCGTTTTTAGTAATATCAGAGACCTCACCGAGTGCTGAGATATTTTTAAGCAATCCAGCGGATTTATAAAAAGAAATAATTGGTTCAGTCTGCTCGCTATAAATCTCAAGCCGGCGAGATATCACCTCTTCTTTGTCATCTTCTCGTTGATAAAGTTCACCCTGGCATTTATCACAAACACCAGCCATCTTTGGTTTTTCAAATTCCACATGAGATGAAGCACCGCAACCTCGGCAGGTGCGCCGGCCTGATAAGCGCTTAATAATTTCAGCATGGTCAATCTTTAATTCAAGCACCGCATCTAATGGCATATTTTTCGCTAGCAATATCTTGTTTAACACTTCAGCTTGATTAGTATTTCTAGGAAAACCATCTAATAAAAAGCCATTGCTGACATCGTTATTTCCTAGCCGATCCTTAACCATCTCATTAGTAACAGAATCTGGAACTAACTCACCACGATCCATAAAACCTTGGGCTTGCTTACCTAAATCTGTACCATTTTTTAAATTTGCACGAAAAATATCTCCAGTTGAGATGTGTGGAATTTTGTAATGTGCAGCTAATTGAACCGCTTGTGTTCCTTTACCAGCACCTGGTGGGCCAACCAGGATTAATCGCATTAGCGCAAGAACCCCTCATAAGAGCGTTGTTGCAGTTGGGATTCAATCTGCTTTGCAGTATCTAAACCAACGCCAACAACAATCAAAATCGCGGTTCCACCAAATGGGAAGTTTTGTGATGCTTGGAAAAGAATTAAGGCAATAATTGGAATGATCGCAACAAATGCAAGATAAACAGAGCCAGGTGCGGTAATTCTTGATAATACATATTGCAGATACTCTGAGGTTGGCCGGCCCGCTCTAATACCAGGAATAAAGCCACCATACTTCTTCATATTCTCAGCAACCTCATCTGGGTTAAAGGTAATTGCAACATAGAAGTAGGTAAAGAAAATAATTAGTAAAGCGTATGTGGCAACATATATCGGGTGATCACCACGAACAAAGTTCTTAGAGATCCAAGTAGCCCAACCAGCTTGACTGCCGCTGAAATTAACAATTAAAGATGGAATATAAAGTAAAGAGGAGGCGAAAATAACTGGAATAACACCAGATTGGTTTACCTTAATTGGAATATAGGTACTAGTTCCACCATATTGCTGACGCCCAACTTGGCGCTTTGCATACTGAACTGGAATACGGCGTTGGGCTTGCTCAACAAATACCACCGCTGCAACAACCAAAATTCCAACTGCCATTACAAATAGGAAAGCAAACCAGCCTTTTTGCAATTTGATTGACCAAAGCTGGCCAGGAAAACCTGCTGCAATTGAGGTGAAGATCAAGATTGACATACCGTTACCAACACCACGATCGGTAATTAACTCACCCAGCCACATAATTACTGAGGTACCAGCGGTCATTACCGCAATCATGGTAATAATTCGAGTACCCGATGTATCTGGAATGATTGGTAGTGAGCAATTAGCAAAGATTCTTCCCTGAATGCGAGCAACTGCAATTAAGCCAGTTGACTGTAAAATTGCTAGACCAATTGTTAAATAACGTGTGTACTGAGTTAGCTTGGCAGTACCTGATTGCCCTTCTTGCTTTAGCGCTTCAAAGCGAGGAATAACTACAGTTAGCAGCTGCACAATAATTGAGCTGGTGATGTAAGGCATGATGCCGAGTGCAAAAACGCTTAAATGTAAGAGTGCGCCACCGCTAAATAGATTGATCAAGCCAAATAATCCACCAGTATTTGCAGTTTTCAAACACTCCTGCACATTTACATAAGAGACTCCTGGAGTTGGCACAACAGAGCCAAACCGAAATAAGGCCATAATAGAAAGAGTAAAGAAGATCTTCTTGCGTAGGTCAGGTGTGCGAAATGCCATTGCAAATGCTGATAACAAGATATCTCCTTATCTATCTAATCTAATTATTAAAGAGTCTTTGCAGATCCGCCAGCTGCTGAGATTTTCTCAGAGGCAGAGCTTGAGAATGCATGTACTAACACAGTTACCTTCACTGAGATCTCGCCATTGCCAAGCACCTTAACTGGATAACCCTTACGCGCTGCGCCTTTTTTAACTAAATCATCAACTGTTACATCTCCACCCTTTGGGTAAAGTGAGTTAATCGTTGAAATATTTACCGCCTGATACTCAATTCTTTCTGGGTTTTTAAATCCACGAAGTTTTGGCAAGCGCATAACTAATGGCAACTGACCGCCTTCAAATCCAGCACGAACCACGTTACGAGCACGTGTTCCCTTACCACCGCGGCCGGCAGTCTTTCCCTTTGAAGCCTCACCACGACCCTTACGAGTCTTAGCTTTCTTAGCTCCAGGAGCTGGACGTAAATGATGAACCTTTAGCACCATTGTTATTCAACCTCCTCAACTGCAATTAAGTGGCGAACGGCGTAAACCATGCCACGAATCTCTGGACGATCTTCCTTAACTACAACATCACCAATTCGCTTTAAACCAAGTGAACGAAGTGTGTTGCGTTGATCAGGAGGATTTCCCACCTTTGATCTAACCTGGGTAACCTTTAATCTTTTCATTAGGCACCAACCTTTACCTGAGCAGCAATTAATCTAGTTAATGCCGCAGGTGCTACATCCTCAAGTGGACGACCACGACGAGCAGCAATTGCAGTTGGATTCTCCAGCATTTTAAGTGCAGCAGCAGTTGCATGCACCATATTAATTGGATTACCTGATCCTAAAGATTTTGATAACACATCAGTGATACCGGCGCACTCAAGAACTGCGCGAACTGGACCACCAGCAATTACACCAGTTCCAGGAGATGCTGGGCGAAGCAAGATAACTCCGGCCGCTTTCTCACCTTGTACTGGATGTGGAATTGTTCCATTAAGAATTGGTACCTTAAAGAAATTCTTCTTGCCATCTTCTACTGCTTTAGCAATAGCTTGTGGAACCTCTTTGGCTTTGCCATATCCAACGCCAACCATTCCTTTGCCATCGCCAACAACAACTAGAGCGGTAAAGGAGAAACGACGTCCACCCTTTACAACTTTGGCAACACGATTAATGAAAACTACTCGCTCGGTATATGGAGATTTTTCCTTTTGGAAATCACCATCGCGACGTTCGCGTTTTTCGCGTCCGCCCTTTGGTCTTTCCTCACGGCTACCGGTGGTAGGGGTTGTTGTACCGGCCATTAGAACTCCAATCCATTTGCACGAGCACTTGTTGCAACTGCTGCAACTCGGCCGTGATACTTATTGCCACCGCGATCAAATACCACAGTAGAAATTCCTTTTTCCTTCGCACGTTTTGCGATTAACTCGCCAACCTGCTTTGCCTTTGCAGTCTTATCGCCAGCAAAGGTACGTAACTCTTTCTCCATTGTGGAGGCAGAGGCCAAAGTAGTTGAGGTTGAATCATCTACAACCTGCACAAATAAATGACGAGCAGAGCGAGAGACAACTAAGCGTGGCCGATCAGCGGTTCCAGCTACGCGCTTGCGCAGACGGAAGTGACGACGGGCGCGGGCCTTTGTGGCAGAGCCCTTAACGACCTTATAACCGATAGCCATTATTTCTTACCTGTCTTTCCTTGCTTGCGGCGAATATGTGCGCCTTCCAGATGTAGACCCTTACCTTTATAAGGATCAACCTTCCGTAATTTCTGAATCTTTGCTGCGGTCTCACCAACCATTTGTTTATTAATACCAACAACAGTGATTTCAGTTGGGGAATCAATTTTGAAAGTGATTCCTTCATCAGCAATGAAGTTAATTGGATGGCTATAGCCAAGTGCGAACTCAAGGTCTTTACCCTTTGCCGCAACTTTGTAACCAACGCCAACAATATTTATCTTCTTGGTATATCCCTTTGTTACGCCCTCAATCATGTTTGCGATCATGGTGCGAGACATTCCATGTAGTGAGCGAGCTTCACGGCTCTCATCTGGACGAGTGATTGTAAGAGTTGAACCCTCTTGCTTTGCCGCAATTGGACCAGCAAGCACATGAGTCAAAGTTCCCTTTGGTCCTTTAACTGAAACAGATTGTCCAGCTACATTTACCTCAACTCCAGATGGAATTGTGATTGGCATTTTTCCAATACGTGACATCAGATCACCATACGTAGGCGAGAACTTCTCCGCCTACACCTTGTTTGTTGGCTTGCTTATCAGTTAGCAAACCAGAGGATGTTGAAATAATTGCCACACCAAGTCCACCTAAAACCTTAGGTAACGCGGTTGATTTTGCATAGACGCGAAGTCCTGGCTTTGAAACACGGCGAAGCCCAGCAATTGATCGCTCCCGGTTTGAACCAAACTTAAGATCTAAAACTAATGTTTTACCAAAGCCGGTTTGATTACTCTCAATATAAAAACCGCCGATGTAACCCTCTTGTTTTAAAATTTCAGCAATTCGAGCTTTAACCGAAGATGAAGGCATTGAAACCTTCTCATGGTAAGCCGAGTTGGCATTACGCAAACGTGCAAGCATGTCTGCGATCGGATCTGTCATTGTCATACTGTTGGCCTCTGGCCTTTCTCGAAATGGTTTCCGCATTTCTGCGGACCTGCTCCGTAGTTGATAGTTGGGTTTTGTATTACCAAGAAGCCTTGGTGATACCTGGTAACTCTCCTGCATGTGCCATTTCGCGGAAGCAAATACGGCATATGCCAAATTTTTGGTAGACCGCATGAACGCGACCACAACGTTGGCATCTTGTATAACCGCGAACCTTAAACTTTGGTTTACGGCTAGCTCTTACCTTTAGTGATGTCTTTGCCATGTTTTGGTGCCTCCTTTAAATTTCCCGGAAAGGGAAACCAAGTGCTCGTAAAAGCTCCCGGCCCTCTTCGTCGGTTTTAGCGGTAGTAACTAAAGTGATATCCATGCCACGAGTGCGATCAATCTTGTCTTGCTCGATCTCAGGGAATACAACCTGCTCAGTTAAACCAAATGTGTAATTACCTTTGCCATCAAATTGCTTAGGAGATAGGCCGCGGAAGTCACGAATACGTGGCAATGCAATTGAAAGTAGGCGATCGGTGAACTCCCACATCCGGTCATTGCGAAGTGTTACGTGCGCGCCAATTGGCATATTCTCACGCAATTTAAATTGCGCAATTGATTTACGAGAGCGTGTTACCTGCGGACGTTGTCCAGTAATTGTTGCTAGGTCGCGAATTGCACCCTCAATTAACTTTGAGTCCCGTGCTGCTTCACCAACACCCATGTTCACAACAACCTTAGTAAGAGTTGGAATTTGCATTACATTCTTATAACCAAACTTGGTTTTAAGAGCTGGTGCAATCTCAGACTTATAACGTCCCTTAAGACGTGGTGCTAAATCAGTAGACATTAGGCATCCTTTCCAGAGCGGCGAGAGATGCGAACATTCTTGCCAGCATCATTCCTGCGAGCGCCAATTCGAGTTGCCTTACCATCGCCATCTACCAACATCACATTAGAAAGGTGAATTGCAGATTCAACAGTGGTAATTCCGCCGACCTTAACGCCACGCTCAGAGGTTGTCTCCTTGGTGTGACGCTTAACCCGGTTTATGCCCTCAATTAATATCCGTGACTTAACTCGGTCAACTGAAAGCACTGTGCCAGTTGTTCCCTTATCTTTACCAGCGATCACCTGAACGGTGTCACCTTTGCGAATGTTTGCCATTTTTTATAACACCTCCGGAGCTAATGAAATAATTCTCATAAACTTTTTATCACGAAGCTCGCGCGCAACTGGACCGAAGATACGAGTTCCTCGTGGCTCACCATCATCTTTAACAATTACGGCAGCATTCTCATCAAAGCGAATATAGGAACCATCAGCACGGCGATTCTCTTTTACGGTACGAACGATGACAGCTTTAACAACCTCACCCTTCTTAACCTGACCACCAGGAATTGCATCCTTAACAGAGCAAACAATGATGTCGCCAATACCGGCATAGCGACGTGATGAGCCACCGAGAACTCGGATGCAAAGTAATTCCTTTGCGCCGGTGTTGTCGGCAACGCGTAAGCGCGACTCTTGTTGAATCATCTCTGCCCCTTACTTAGCCTTCTCAATAATTTGAACCACACGCCAGCGTTTTGTTGCTGATAGTGGACGGGTTTCCATAATTAACACGCGATCACCGATGCCAGCAGAGTTGCTTTCATCGTGAGCTTTTAACTTGCGAGAGCGAGTCAAAACTTTGCTATACATACCGTGCTTAACACGATCTTGGATTGAAACCACAACAGTTTTATTCATCTTGTCGCTAGTAACAATTCCCTCACGGGTTTTGCGGAATGGACGATCTACTGAGTTTGCTGATGCTTTAGCTGCACTCATGCGCTCACTCCAATCCCTAGTTCACGTTCACGTAATATTGTGTAGATCCGAGCGATCTCCTTGCGCACTGCAGTTAGCCGGCCATGATTTTCTAATTGGCCAGTTGCAGCTTGAAAACGCAGGTTAAATAACTCTTCCTTAAATTCACGCAGCTTCTCATTCAACTCTTCAGTTGAACTAGCGCGTAATGTTTCAGCACTTATGGTTGACATTAGAACTCCTCACGACGAACAACTCGACACTTCATTGGTAACTTGTGCATCGCACGAGTCATTGCCTCAGATGCCACATCTGCTGTAACACCTGAAATTTCAAACATAACCCGACCTGGTTTTACGTTAGCAATCCACCACTCAGGAGATCCTTTACCAGAACCCATACGAGTTTCAGCTGGCTTCTTAGTTAATGGCCGATCTGGATAAATATTGATCCAAACCTTTCCACCACGTTTGATGTGACGGGTCATTGCAATACGCGCCGCTTCAATTTGGCGGTTAGTTACATATGCCGGCTCCATCGCCTGAATTCCATAATCACCAAAGGCAACTGTTGTGCCGCCTTTAGATTTTCCAGCCCGCTTTGGGTGATGTTGTTTACGATGCTTAACTCGACGTGGAATTAACATTAGTTAGCTCCGCTCTCATCAGTTGCAGCAGGAGTTGAAGATTCAGTTGCAGCAGCAGCGCGAGCGGCAACAGTTGTAGTTGTTACCTCTCCTCTTGGCGCCCTTGGTGCACGTGATCCACCACGAGATGGCTTAGGTGCTTTAGCAGCAGCAAGTGCAGAGGCTGCACGCTCTGCGCGAGATTCAATTACCTCACCCTTATAAATCCAAACCTTAACTCCTAAGCGACCAAAGGTGGTGTGAGCTTCCGCAAATCCATAATCGATATCAGCACGAAGAGTATGTAGTGGAACTCTGCCTTCACGGTAGAACTCAGAACGGCTCATCTCTGCTCCGCCTAAACGTCCACCACACTGCACTCGAATACCTTGCGCACCTGCTTTTAATGCAGTCTGCATTCCCTTACGCATTGCTCGACGGAATGAAACACGGGCTGCTAATTGCTCAGCAATTCCTTGTGCCACAAGTTGAGCATCCATCTCTGGGTTTTTAACCTCAAGAATATTTAGCTGTACCTGCTTGCCAGTTAAGTTTTCAAGATCAATTCGAAGTTTGTCTGCCTCTTGACCACGACGACCAATCACAATTCCTGGGCGTGCAGTAAATAGATCAATACGCACCTTCTCGCGAGTACGTTCAATCTCAATTTTAGATACGCCAGCTCGCTCCATCTTCTTAGCCATCAAGCGACGGATTGCAATATCTTCCTTTACATATGCACCATAAAGTTTGTCAGCATACCAACGTGATTTAAAATCAGTAGTAATACCAAGGCGGAAGCCGTGTGGATTTATCTTTTGACCCATTTACTCGGCCTTCCCTTTTGGTGCAGCCTTTTTGGCTGACGCTTTTTTAGCAACTGCCTTCTTAGCCGCTGCTTTCTTAGCAACTGGCTTATCAGGTAATGCATCAGCTGCTTTTGTAAGAGCTGGTGCATCTGCAATTACCGCCGGTTTTCTAAGTGCTTTTGGCTTTTGCATCTGAGAAGCTTTTAAGTTCTTATTTGTGCGAAGAGTTTTATCATCAGATAAAACAACTGTTACCTGTGATGATCGCTTGCGAATTGAGAATCCGCGACCTTGTGCCCGTGGTCGATATCTCTTCATAGTAAAACCCTCATCAACTAATGCTTCAATAATCCAAAGCTCAGAGGCATCCCTAATTGATGGATTCTTTTGCTTTGCATTAGATACTGCAGAGGCAATAAGTGTGTAGATCGCAGCGCCAAGCTCTGGTTGGTTAGCAAACTTCATCATGTTAAGTGCGGTATCAGCACGTTGGCCACGAACAAGATTTACAACTCGACGAGCTTTTTGTGGTGTGGCACGGAAGTCGCGCAGTACAGCGCGAGTTACCAATGCGGTTGTGGTATCTGTATTACTCACTTACTACCACCGCCTTACCATCTGCTCGAGAGTGACCTTTGAAGGTACGAGTTGGTGAGAACTCACCAAGCTTGTGACCAATCATTGCTTCGGTAACGAAAACTGGAATGTGCTTGCGACCATCATGAACTGCAATGGTGTGACCGATCATGTCTGGGGTAATCATGGAACGACGTGACCAGGTCTTAATAACATTTTTAGTATTCTTTTCATTTTGCTCATCAACCTTTTTGGATAGGTGAAGATCAACAAATGGGCCCTTCTTTAAACTACGTGGCATCTTAAGATCCCCCCTTATCTCTTCTTATTGGACTTGCGTCGACGGACAATTAAAGAATCACTTGTCTTCTTTTTACGAGTGCGTTTTTCTGGTAGACCCCAAGGTGAAACTGGGTGACGACCACCAGAGGTTTTACCTTCACCACCACCATGTGGGTGATCAACTGGGTTCATAACAACACCACGCACAGATGGGCGCTTGCCTTTCCAACGCATACGTCCAGCTTTTCCGTAATTTCTATTTGATTGCTCAGCATTACCAACTGTGCCAACAGTGGCACGGCAGCGAACATCAACATTTCTAATTTCACCTGATGGCATACGAAGTTGCGCGTATGGTCCATCCTTTGCAACTAACTGCACAGTTGAACCAGCTGAGCGAGCAATCTTTGCGCCACCACCTGGGCGAAGTTCAATTGCATGAATCATTGTTCCAACTGGAATATTGCGAAGTGGCAGGTTATTGCCAGGCTTAATATCTGCAGCTGGACCATTCTCAATTGCAGCGCCAACTAATAATGTATCTGGAGCAATGATGTAACGCTTCTCGCCATCGGCAAAGTGCAGCAGCGCAATATTTGCAGTGCGGTTTGGATCATATTCAATCTGAGCAACTGTTGCTGGCACACCATCTTTATCATTACGAACAAAATCAATTAACCGATAGGCACGCTTGTGTCCGCCACCTTGATGGCGCATAGTTACCCGGCCGGTAGCGTTACGTCCACCCTTACGATTTACCGGTCTAACCAATGATTTCTCAGGGGTTTGACGAGTAATCTCGGCAAAATCAGGAACGCTCGCTCCGCGCTGACCAGGTGTGGTCGGCTTCAGATTACGCAGTGCCATTTCTTTTCTCCTCTATTTTTCCGTAAGAGCCAATCCCCGCTTAGGAGACTGGTCCTCCAAAGATGTCGATCCGTTGTCCGGCTGCCACATGCACAATCGCACGCTTTGTATCTTTACGTTTTCCAAAACCGGTAGCGGTTCGCTTGCGCTTACCTTCACGGTTCATTGTGTTAACACTTAATACCTTCACGCCAAATACCTTCTCAACTGCAATCTTGATCTCAGTTTTATTGGCATCAGTTGCCACTAAGAATGTGTACTTATTGCCATCTAGCAATGAGTATGACTTCTCAGATACAACTGGAGCTAGTAATACATCACGGTAGTTTTTCATGCTGATACTCCTACTTCACTCTCGCGGGCAACTGCGGTTGCACCTTTTCCAGTTGTAGGACCGGCAATAAAGTCACGAAGTGCACCCTCAGAGAAGATCACATCATCGGCAACTAAAACATCGTAGGCATTTAATTGATCATTAACAATTAGGTGTAGATCATCATGGTTTCTAAGTGCAAGCCATGCTGCATTCTCATTACGGGATAACACAACAAGTAAATTCTTACGCTCTGAGAATTGACGCACCGCTGTAATTGCTGCCTTAGTAGTTGTTGCTTCCACAATTCCACTTACTGCATGCAAACGATCAGCGCGTTGGCGATCAGAGAGCACACCCTTTAAAGCTGCGGCAATCATTTTCTTTGGTGTGCGTTGGTCATACTTACGAGGTACTGGACCATGGGCAACACCACCATGACGTTGGTTAGGTGAACGTGTTGAACCCTGGCGAGCACGGCCTGTTCCTTTTTGCTTAAATGGTTTCTTTCCACCACCGGAAACCTCACCACGGTTTTTAGCCTTGTGAGTTCCAGAGCGGGCAGCTGCTAATTGCGCAACTACTACTTGGTGAATCAATGGCACATTTGCCTGCACATCAAAGATTGATGCAGGTAGGTCGATGGAGCCAGTTGGCTTGCCAGCGATATCTTTAATCTCAAGTTTTAATGACATTATGCACCAGCCTTTGTAGTAATACTCTCTAATGCAGCCTTCTTAGCAGCTGAGCGAATAAATACAATTGAACCAATTGCACCTGGCACTGATCCACGAATTAACAAAGTATTGTTTTGCGCATCGGATGAGTGAACTAAAAGATTTTGAGTTGTAATTGTCTCAACACCCATTCGACCCATCATTCGCTTACCTTTAAATACACGTCCTGGTGTAGTTCTGTTACCAATCGAACCAGACATACGATGCTTCTTATCAACACCGTGGGAGGCACCAATTCCAGAGAAACCATGGCGCTTCATAACACCAGCAGTTCCCTTTCCTTTTGAGGTACCGGTGGCATCAACAATCTCACCAGCAGCAAATACATCTGCCTTTAACTCTTGACCAACTGTGTAGCCATCGGTGTTTGAAATACGAAGTTCGGCAACCTCAAGACGTGGTGTAACACCAGCCTTAGCAAATTGACCAGCAACTGGCTTTGAAACCTTACGAGGTGCCACTGCACCATATGCAAGTTGCACTGCGGTGTAACCATCTTTTTCAATGGTGCGCAGTTGGGTAACAACACAAGGACCAGCAGAGATAACAGTTACTGGCACAATTTTATTTTGGGCATCAAAGACCTGAGTCATACCCAGCTTCTCGCCCAAGATGCCTTTAATGGCAGAGGACATTGATTGCGTAGTTGTCATTTGATTTTCCCTTAAAGTTTAATTTCAATGTCAACGCCAGCTGGCAGATCAAGACGCATCAATGAGTCAACTGTTTTAGGAGTTGGGTCGATGATGTCAATTAAGCGCTTGTGGGTGCGCATCTCAAAGTGCTCGCGGCTATCTTTATATTTATGTGGAGAGCGAATAACACAGTAGGTGTTTTTCTCAGTAGGCAGCGGAACTGGACCTGCGACAGTTGCACCGGTTTTCTCAACAGTTTCAACGATTTTTTTCGCTGAACTATCAATCACCTCGTGGTCGTAAGCCTTGAGCCTAATGCGGATTTTTTGTCCGGCCATTTTGCTTCTCCTTCTTCCCTACTGCTCGATAGATCTTTGTTAGTTATCCCTGGGCCACATATTTCAGCAGCCCAGGAATAATTCTTTTTTTTACTTAACGATCTTTGTTACGCGACCAGCACCAACGGTGCGGCCACCTTCACGGATCGCAAAGCGAAGTCCCTCTTCCATTGCAACTGGTTGAATAAGAGTTACGGTCATAGAGGTGTTATCTCCAGGCATAACCATTTCAGTACCAGATGGCAGTGTTACAACACCAGTTACGTCAGTTGTACGGAAGTAGAACTGAGGACGGTAGTTGTTAAAGAATGGTGTGTGACGACCACCCTCATCCTTTGAAAGGATGTATGAAGAAGCTTCGAAATCTGTGTGAGGCGTAATTGAACCAGGCTTACAAACAACCTGACCACGCTCAACATCTTCACGCTTAGTTCCACGAAGAAGTAGACCAACGTTTTCGCCAGCCTGACCCTCATCAAGTAACTTACGGAACATTTCAACGCCAGTAACAATTGTCTTCTGTGCATCAAGACGGATACCAACGATTTCAACCTCTTCGTTGACCTTAACAATTCCGCGCTCGATACGACCAGTTACAACAGTTCCGCGACCAGTAATAGTAAATACATCTTCTACTGGCATTAGGAATGGCTTTGATATTTCACGCTCTGGCTGAGGAATGAATACATCGATCTGATTCATTAACTCAAGTAATGCATCTACCCACTTCTGGTCACCTTCTAGTGCCTTAAGTGCTGATACACGAACGATTGGAGTTTTATCTCCTGGGAACTCGTACTTGTTTAGAAGTTCACGAACTTCCATTTCAACAAGCTCAAGAATTTCAGCATCATCAACCATGTCTGATTTGTTTAGTGCAACAATGATTGAAGGAACGCCAACCTGACGAGCAAGTAGTACGTGCTCCTTAGTTTGTGGCATTGGTCCATCAGTTGCTGCTACTACCAAAATCGCGCCATCCATTTGTGCTGCACCAGTGATCATGTTCTTGATGTAGTCAGCGTGTCCTGGACAGTCCACGTGTGCGTAGTGACGCTTTTCAGTTTGGTATTCGATGTGTGCGATAGAGATAGTAATACCGCGTTGACGCTCTTCTGGCGCCTTATCAATTTGATCAAAATTCATCAGCGGATTTACATCCGGGAACTTGTCATGAAGCACCTTGGAAATTGCCGCAGTAAGAGTTGTCTTACCGTGGTCAATGTGACCGATGGTGCCGATGTTTACGTGCGGTTTGGTCCGCTCGAACTTCGCCTTTGTCACTTTTTCCTCCTGTTTTAGTTGTTAGTAGTTATTTCGGATTTTCGCTCTGGTCGTTGCGGTTTTACTCGCCGCGAACCTTCGCAATGATTTCTTTCGATACCGCTTGTGGAACTTCGGCATACGAATCAAATTGCATGCTGTAGCTCGCGCGACCTTGTGTCCTGCTGCGAAGATCTCCGACGTAGCCGAACATCTCTGACAGTGGAACTAGTGCCTTAACGATCCGGGCACCTGACCGCTCATCCATGGCCAAGATTTGACCACGACGACTATTGATGTCACCGATTACATCACCCATGAAATCTTCAGGGGTAATTACTTCGATAGACATAACTGGCTCAAGCAGAACTGGACCAGCAAGTCTTGCTGCTTCCTTAAATGCTGCTATGCCAGCAATCTTGAAGGCCAGCTCTGATGAGTCAACATCATGGTAAGCGCCATCAAGAAGAGTTACCTTTACATCAACTAATGGATAACCAGCAAGTGGTCCACTAGCGAGTGCTTCCTGGCAACCGTCATCAACTGATGGGATGTACTCCTTAGGAATACGGCCGCCGGTAATTTTATTTACGAATTCATATGATTGTTCAGAACCAGTTGGTAGTGGCTCAACTGCAATCTGAATCTTGGCAAACTGTCCAGAACCACCAGATTGTTTTTTGTGGGTGTAGTCAAAGCGAGCAACAGTTTTGCGAAGTGTTTCGCGGTATGCCACCTGAGGTTTTCCAACATTTGCCTCTACTTTAAATTCACGGCGCATGCGGTCAACTAAAATTTCTAAGTGCAGCTCACCCATGCCAGAGATAATTGTTTGGCCAGTCTCTTCATCTGATTTAACGTGGAAGGTTGGATCCTCTTCAGCTAATGATTGAATTGCGATACCAAGTTTTTCTTGATCTGCCTTAGTTTTTGGCTCAATCGCTACTGAGATAACTGGTGCTGGGAAATCCATTGATTCTAAAATTACTGGCTTATCAACATCACATAATGTTTCACCGGTTGTGGTGTCTTTAAGACCCATAACCGCAATAATCATTCCGGCTCCGGCTGATTCCATCTCCTCACGCTTATTAGCGTGCATCTGATAAATCTTTCCAATTCTTTCTTTTCTATCTTTAGTTGAATTTAATACCGCTGTTCCAGCTGTTAGTGAGCCAGAGTAAATCCGAACGAAGGTTAATTTACCTAGATGGGGATCTCGCATAATTTTGAAAGCAAGAGCTGAGAATGGCTCATCATTTTTTGGTTGACGCTCGACTTCAACTGATGCATCACCTTGTTTGTGACCAACAATTGCTTTTACATCTAGTGGGCTTGGTAGGTAACGATTAACCGCATCAAGCATTGGTTGCACACCCTTGTTCTTAAAGGCAGAACCAGTTAAAACTGGAGTTGCCTTATCAGCAAGAGTTGCACGACGAATTCCAGCAATAATCTCTTCTTCAGTAAGTTCAGCACCCTCTAAGTACTTCTCCATTACTGTGTCATCACAATCAGCCAAAGTTTCAATTAGGTCATGACGTGCTTGCTTTGCCTTCTCAGCTAAATTAGCTGGGATCTCTTCAATTAAATAATCCTCACCCTTTTTAGTCTCACCTGGCCAAACCAATGCCTTCATTGCAATCAGATCAACTACGCCAAGGAAATCACCCTCAACACCAATTGGAATTTGTAGTACTAATGGTGTGGCATTAAGACGAGATTTGATCATATCTACGCAACGATCAAATGAAGCACCGGTACGGTCTAATTTATTTACAAAACAAATACGAGGAACGTTATATCGATCTGCCTGACGCCATACTGTCTCTGATTGTGGCTCAACGCCAGCAACGCCATCAAATACTGCAACTGCGCCATCTAGTACACGAAGTGAACGCTCTACCTCAACAGTGAAATCTACGTGGCCTGGTGTATCAATAATGTTAATTAAATGATCTTTCCAAGTACAGGTAGTTGCTGCTGAAGTAATAGTGATACCGCGCTCTTGCTCTTGCTCCATCCAGTCCATAGTGGCTGCGCCCTCATGAACCTCACCAATTTTGTAGTTAATACCGGTGTAGAAAAGAATTCGCTCAGTTGTTGTAGTTTTACCCGCGTCAATGTGAGCCATGATTCCAATATTGCGAACCTTAGCTAGATCAATTGCGGTTGCAACGCTCACGTTATCTCATCCCCTGTTTTCTCTTAATTACCAGCGATAGTGAGCAAACGCCTTGTTTGCTTCAGCCATCTTGTGTGTGTCTTCGCGCTTTTTAACCGCTGCGCCAAGGCCATTGCTGGCATCAATTAATTCATTTCCTAAACGCTCTGCCATTGATTTCTCACGGCGCTCTCTAGAGTTATCTACAATCCAACGAAGTCCAAGTGCAGTAGCACGTGCCGGCTTTACCTCAACTGGTACTTGATAAGTTGCACCACCAACACGGCGAGAGCGAACCTCAACCGTTGGTTTTACGTTATCTAATGCGCGCTTTAATGTAATTACTGGATCAGTATTTGTCTTCTCACGGCAGTTCTCAAGTGCGCCATAAACAATTGCTTCAGCAGTTGATCTTTTGCCATGCATTAAAATCTTATTAATTAAAGATGTAACCACCGGGGATGCATAAACTGGATCAGCAACAACCGCTGCTTTAGGGACGGAACCTTTACGTGGCATTACTTCTTCTCTCTCTTAGCGCCGTAGCGAGAACGAGATTGCTTACGATCTTTAACACCTTGGGTATCGAGTGAGCCGCGAACAATTTTGTAACGAACGCCGGGTAGATCTTTAACACGACCACCACGAACTAAAACAATTGAGTGCTCTTGTAAATTATGTCCTTCACCAGGAATGTATGCAGTTACTTCCATGCCACTTGTTAGCCGAACACGTGCCACTTTACGAAGCGCAGAGTTTGGCTTCTTTGGAGTGGTTGTATAAACACGTGTGCAAACGCCACGACGTTGCGGGCTACCTTTTAATGCAGGCGTGCTCGTCTTATCTGTCTTCTCGGCGCGACCCTTGCGGACCAGCTGTTGAATCGTTGGCACTACATCTCCTAAGTTAAAAAGTTTTAAATAATTTTTTTAAAATTATTTATCTTGCTTACTCATCTTTATTTACGCTCCGCACTCCGACCCACGAGGTCGGGCGTGTTGCCCATTCCTTGCAGATAACATGCAAATAAATTGCATATTTGATGCGGCCCTTAAATGAAAAAGAGCAGGACGGGAAGGGTAGCCCAGTCATATGGTCTCGGTCAAAACGGTGCTTTTACTCCTAAAACCAGCAATCCCACCCTACGACACGCCGAGTTAGCCACACCTAACCCTTCTAAGGTTGAGGGATGCAAAAGCCAAAACTGCGTGGGGTAGTGCATTTAGTTATGTCTCCAATAAGTCTGGTTGCCGGATTAACCCTAATCTCCTTAGCAGATGAGCTGCGCGGGCGAATTACTTTAGGAATTTTCACCCTAACTGCGGTTACCTTATTTACCTGCAGCGCTTTATATCACCGGGTGGCCTGGAATGATAAAAATAAAGCGATCTGGCGAAGAATTGATCACTCTAATATTTCAATTTTAATCGCAGGAACCTACACCCCCTTCGCTGTTTATTTACTAGAGCCTAACCAAACAAAGATTTTACTAATTGTAGCTTGGGGTGGAGCACTGCTTATTTCGCTGCTTAGAATATTTTGGTTATCAGCACCACGTTGGTTATACGTAACAGGTTATATCGCACTCGGTTGGGCAGCAGTTTTTTATATGCCCCAATTTTTAAACTCCGGTGGAGTTGTAATATTTGTATTAGTACTTTGTGGTGGAGTTTTATACTCAGCAGGCGGAGTTATCTATGCCCTTAAAAAACCAAACTTTTCTATTAACTGGTTTGGTTTTCATGAGTTATTTCACGCCATGACTGCAGCGGCGTTTATCTGTCACTTTATTGCAGCAGTATTGACGGTGTTTACTAAAAATTAAAATGCAGCGAGACAAAAGGTTAGTAACTACATTTATTTTCATAATAATTGGCTTTGTTATTTTAGTAATGCTGCCAAAGCTTTTTTCAAATAATCCTGTTAGTGATAAACCAGTAATTACTGAGGCTTCTGCTTCACCAAGTACCGGGCCAATCTACAAAACTGCCCAAGTTAAGGTAGTTAAAACTAAAACCTTCCATGACCCAGAGACTGGCTTTTATGTAATATCTGAGTTTAATATTCTAGAAATCAAGGCAGATCAAAGCTATCGCTGCGATCTAACTGCATTTGATTCCGATGGAAATGAGATTATTTCTTGGAAAACTGAAGGGTTGAGCTTCTCGCCAAGGCCATCAACAATTTACTCAGGCCAAACAAATTTAAAGCCTGAGCAAGTACCTACGGTTAAAAGTTCTGTGGTTAAATGCGAAGTGGCCGACGCTATTAAATAGCACCGGCCACTTTCGTAATTTCTTTATTTAGCGGACCTCGAACTCATCCAAACGGACCGCTTCACCTGAACCTTGTGATTCAAATGGTGTGAACTCAAATTCATCGTAAGCAGCATAGACCGCAGCCTTTGCCTCCTCAGTTGGCTCAACTCGAACATTGCGATAACGAGCAAGTCCAGTACCAGCTGGGATTAACTTACCGATAATTACGTTTTCCTTAAGTCCAAGCAATGGATCACTCTTCTCAGACAACGCTGCATCTGTTAGAACACGAGTTGTCTCTTGGAATGATGCTGCTGACAACCAAGATTCAGTAGCAAGTGAGGCCTTAGTAATACCCATAAGTTCTGGGCGACCTGAGGCTGCTTTGCCACCAGTTGAAACTACCCGACGGTTCTCTTCTTCAAACCGTCCGCGCTCAACTAACTCACCTGGTAGTAAATCAGTATCACCAGGTTCTAGCACAGTGATGCGCTTTAACATTTGACGAACGATAATTTCAATGTGCTTATCGTGGATTGATACACCTTGCATACGATAAACCTCTTGAATTTCACTTACTAAGTGAATCTGAGTTTGACGTGGTCCTAAGATGCGAAGTACTTGCTTAGGATCAATTGCGCCAACAACTAATTGCTGACCAACTGTTACGCGGGTTCCCTCTTCAACTAGAAGTTTTTGGCGACGAGTAATTGGGTAGGCAACCGCTTCACTGCCATCCTCTGGAGTAACCACAATCTTCTTGCCCTTGGCATCTTCTAAGAATGAAACAGTTCCAGCAGCCTCTGCAATTGGAGCCACACCCTTTGGTGTTCGTGCTTCAAATAATTCTTGAACACGAGGTAGACCGTGGGTAATTTGAGTTTCACCAAGTAGCTGAGCACCACCAGTATGGAAGGTACGCATTGTTAACTGGGTTCCTGGCTCACCAATTGATTGAGCAGCAATGATTCCAACAGCTTCGCCGACATCAACAATCTTGCCAGCGGCCATTGATCGGCCGTAACACATTGCGCACTGACCAACCTTGCTATCACAAGTTAGAACTGAGCGAACCTTTACCTCTTCAACACCTGCTGCAACTAATGTGTCGATGTTGCGATCACCAAGATCTGTTCCGGCAGTAAGAACTACCTTGCCACCAGCTGATACATCCTCAGCTAAGTTACGGCCAAACAAAGATGTTTCAACATGATCATCACGAACTAATGTGCCGGTTGAATCCTTGGCAGCGATCTTCAGAGTTAGACCGCGATCGGTTCCGCAATCCTCCTCGCGAATAATTACATCTTGTGCAACATCGCACAGACGACGGGTTAGGTAACCAGAGTCAGCGGTACGAAGTGCGGTATCAGCCAAACCTTTACGAGCACCATGTGTAGAAATAAAGTACTCAAGAACTGAAAGACCTTCACGGAAGTTTGATTTAATCGGACGAGGAATAATTTCACCCTTTGGGTTAGCTACAAGTCCGCGCATACCTGCAATTTGGCGGATCTGCATCATATTTCCACGTGCACCTGAGTAAACCATCATCCAAACTGGATTTGTGCGAGGGAAGTTATCTTCCATCTCTTTAGCAACTTCGTTAGTTGCAAGTGTCCAGATCTCAATTAACTCTTGACGGCGCTCATCATCAGTAATCAATCCCTTTTCATACTGTGATTGAACCTTATCCGCCTTAGTTTCATAACCTTCCAAGATTTCACGCTTGCGTCCTGGGGTTACAACATCGTTAATCGAGATTGTTACACCAGCACGAGTTGCCCAGTAGAAACCAAGTGACTTAAGTGCATCAAGAGTTTGTGCAACTGTTACCTTGGCATAACCTTCAGCCAAATTATCAACAATTAAACCAAGAAGCTTCTTAGTTACATCGTAATCAACGAAGGCAAAATCAGCAGGTAATACCTCATTAAATAATGCACGACCTAATGTAGTTTCGCGAGTCTCAGCCACACCACTCTTATCAATCCGAAGTTTGATCATCGCCTGCAATGAGAGTGTTCCTTGATCAAATGCCATTACCGCTTCAGCAATAGATGAGAAACCACGGCCTTCACCTAATTGCTTCTCACGTAGTGAGGTTAGGAAGTAAAGACCAAGCACCATGTCCTGTGTAGGAGATGTAATTGGACGACCAGATGCTGGAGATAAAATATTATTGCTAGATAGCATTAATACTCGAGCTTCTGCTTGTGCTTCAGGAGATAGTGGTAAGTGAACAGCCATCTGATCACCATCGAAGTCTGCGTTAAATGCAGTACAAACTAATGGGTGAATCTGAATAGCTTTTCCTTCAACTAATTGTGGTTCAAATGCTTGAATACCAAGACGGTGCAGTGTTGGTGCACGGTTTAGTAGTACTGGATGCTCAGCAATTACCTCTTCTAATACATCCCAAACTACTGGACGAGCACGCTCAACCATACGCTTTGCAGATTTAATATTTTGAGCATGATTTAAATCAACCAAACGCTTCATTACAAATGGCTTAAACAACTCAAGTGCCATCTGCTTTGGCAGACCACACTGATGCAGCTTAAGTTGTGGTCCAACCACAATTACGGAACGGCCTGAGTAATCAACCCGCTTTCCAAGTAAGTTTTGACGGAAACGTCCTTGCTTACCTTTAAGCATGTCAGAAAGTGATTTCAGTGGACGATTTCCAGGTCCGGTAACTGGACGACCACGACGGCCGTTATCAAATAGTGAGTCAACCGCTTCTTGCAACATACGCTTTTCGTTGTTAACAATAATCTCAGGTGCACCCAAATCTGCAAGACGCTTTAGCCGATTATTACGGTTAATAACCCGTCGATATAGATCATTTAGATCACTGGTCGCAAAGCGGCCACCATCTAGCTGAACCATTGGACGAAGATCTGGTGGAATTACTGGAACGCAATCAAGCACCATTGATGCTGGCTTGTTACGTGTATTAAGGAATGAGTTAACAACCTTTAATCTCTTAATAGCACGGGTTTTCTTTTGACCCTTACCAGTTTGAGATAACTCATTTAACTTATCAAACTCAGATTTTAGATCAAAGGTCTCAAGACGTGCTTTGATTGCAGATGCACCCATTGATCCTTTGAAGTAAACACCATAGCGATCACGAAGTTCGCGATATAAAGATTCATCTCCTTCAAGATCTTGAACCTTAAGATTCTTAAAACGATTCCAAACTGCATCATGACGATCTAATTCACGTTGCGCACGATCGCGAATTGTTTTTAATTCACGCTCACCAGCCTCGCGCACCTTACGGCGAGCATCAGCCTTAGCACCCTCATCTTCAAGATCAGATAGGTCAGACTCCATCTTCTTGGTGCGAGTATCTAATTCAAGATCACGACGTGACTCAGTCTTCTTATACTCAGATAAGTACTTCTTCTCTAAAGTTGGCATATCTTCCGCGCGAGCTTCAGTATCAACCTCAGTGATCATGTAAGCAGCAAAGTAAATTACTTTTTCTAAATCCTTTGGTGCAAGATCTAGTAGGTAACCAAGACGACTTGGCACACCTTTGAAATACCAAATGTGTGTTACGGGAGCTGCAAGTTCAATATGTCCCATCCGCTCACGACGAACCTTGGCGCGAGTTACCTCAACACCGCACCGCTCGCAGATAATTCCTTTAAATCGAACCCGCTTGTACTTACCGCAATAACATTCCCAGTCACGAGTTGGTCCAAAGATCTTCTCATCAAATAGACCATCTTTTTCTGGCTTAAGTGTTCGGTAGTTAATAGTCTCTGGCTTTTTAACCTCACCAAATGACCACTCACGAATATTGTCGGTGGAGGCAAGACCGATTCTTAACTCATCAAAAAAGTTAACATCTAACATGGTTATCCTCTCCTCACACTTCTTCTACAGAACTTGGTTCAACTCGGGATAAGTTGATACCTAACTCTTCAGCGGTTCTAAATACCTCTTCATCGGTATCGCGCATTTCAATCGCTACACCCTCTGAAGAAAGTACTTCAACATTTAAACAAAGTGATTGCATTTCCTTAACCAAAACCTTAAATGATTCAGGAATTCCTGGCTCTGGAATATTTTCACCCTTAACAATTGCCTCATAAACCTTAACTCGACCTAATACGTCATCTGATTTAATTGTTAGTAACTCTTGCAAGGTGTAAGCAGCGCCATATGCTTCAAGTGCCCAAACTTCCATCTCACCAAAGCGCTGTCCACCGAATTGTGCTTTTCCACCCAATGGTTGTTGCGTAATCATTGAGTAAGGACCGGTTGAACGTGCGTGGATCTTGTCATCAACTAAATGGTGCAGCTTTAAGATATACATATAGCCAACTGAGATTGGTTGCTTGTATGGCTCACCAGTTCGGCCATCAAATAATTGTGCTTTACCATCGGCGCCAACTAAGCGCATGCCATCTTTATTTGGCAATGTTGAACCAAGTAATCCAGATAACTCTTCTTCTCTTGTTCCATCAAATACTGGGGTAGCTACCTTGGTATTTGCTGGCGCATCTGCATAACCGTTAGCGCGAAGTGATTGCTGCCAATCAGCACTTCCTTCAAGCTTCCAACCAGATTTAGCAACCCAACCTAGGTGAGTTTCTAATACCTGACCAACATTCATACGTCCTGGTACACCAAGTGGATTTAATACAATATCTACTGGAGTTCCATCTTCTAGGAATGGCATATCTTCAACTGGCAAAATCTTTGAAATAACACCCTTGTTACCGTGGCGGCCAGCAAGTTTGTCACCATCTTGAATTTTGCGCTTTTGTGCAACATAGACGCGCACAACTTGGTTAACACCAGCTGCTAATTCAAATCCCTCTTCAGAATCTTGAATGCTAACTCCGATGATCTTTCCAGATTCACCATGTGGCACCTTAAGTGAGGTATCGCGAACCTCACGAGCCTTCTCACCAAAGATTGCGCGAAGTAAGCGCTCCTCCGGGGTTAATTCAGTCTCTCCCTTTGGGGTTACCTTTCCAACCAAAATATCACCTGGCACAACATCTGCGCCGACGCGAATGATTCCGCGCTCATCAAGATCTGCTAATACCTCTTCAGAAACATTTGGAATATCACGAGTGATCTCCTCCGCTCCTAATTTAGTATCACGAGCATCAACTTCATACTCTTCAATGTGAATAGAGGTAAGCACATCATCTTGCACTAAACGCTGCGAAAGAATAATCGCATCCTCATAGTTGTGACCCTCCCATGACATAAATGCCACAAGTAGGTTTTTACCAAGTGCCATCTCACCCATCTCAGTGCTAGCACCGTCTGCAACTACCTGACCAGTCTCAATCTTCTCGCCCACTGAAACAACTACCTTTTGATTACGGCTAGTTCCCTGGTTTGAGCGAACAAACTTCTCAACAAAGTATGACTCTGTTGTGCCATCATCATTTTTAACAGTTACTACATCAGAGTTAACCTCAGTTACCACACCAGATTTGCGAGCAAGTAAAACATCGCCTGCATCAACTGCGGCACGAAACTCCATACCTGTTCCAACTAATGGCGCCTCTGCTCTAATTAATGGCACAGCTTGGCGCATCATATTTGCACCCATCAGCGCACGGTTAGCATCATCATGCTCTAAGAATGGAATCATTGCAGTTGCAACTGAAACCATCTGGCGTGGTGAAACATCCATGTAATCAACCTCAGATGCTTGAATATTTTCAACCTCACCACCGCGACGGCGTACTAATACCCGAGGTTCAGCAAAGTGATTGTCATCAGTAAGTGGAGCATTTGCCTGAGCAATAATGTGCTCATCCTCTTCATCAGCAGTTAAGTAATCGATACGATCAGAAACTTTGCCATCAACAACTTTGCGATAAGGAGTTTCAATAAAACCAAATGGGGTAACCCGTGCATATGTTGCAAGAGAGCCGATTAGTCCAATGTTTGGACCCTCCGGTGTTTCAATTGGACACATACGACCGTAATGAGATGGGTGAACATCTCGAACCTCAAAGCCAGCTCTTTCACGAGATAGACCGCCGGGCCCAAGGGCAGATAGACGACGCTTGTGTGTCATACCTGAAAGTGGATTTGTTTGATCCATAAATTGTGAAAGTTGTGATGTGCCAAAGAACTCTTTAATAGATGCAACAACTGGGCGGATGTTGATCAGAGTTTGTGGGGTGATTGCTTCAACATCTTGAGTGGTCATGCGCTCGCGAACTACCCGCTCCATACGAGATAGACCGGTGCGAACCTGGTTTTGAATTAACTCACCAACGGTACGAAGACGACGGTTACCAAAATGGTCAATATCATCAGTTTCAACGCGAACCTCTTTGCCATACTCCATCAAAGCATCACCCTTATGAAGTGAAACTAAATAGCGAATTGTTCCGACAATATCTTCAATAGTTAGTAGGCCACGGCTTAGATCTAACTCAAGACCTAGCTTCTTATTAATCTTAAAGCGACCAACCTTTGCTAAGTCATAACGCTTTGGATTGAAGTAAAGATTCTCAATTAAGTTTTGAGCAGCCTCTTTTGTTGGTGGCTCACCTGGACGAAGTTTGCGATAAATATCAAGCAATGCCTCATCTTGGGTCTCAACATTGTCTTTCTCTAAAGTTAAACGGATTGATTCAAACTCACCAAATTGCTCAAGAATTTGCGCGCTGCTCCAACCAAGTGCTTTTAAGAATACTGTTACAGATTGCTTACGCTTGCGATCGATTCGAACACCGACCATATCTTTCTTATCAACTTCAAACTCAAGCCATGCACCACGGCTTGGAATAATTTTTGTTGTAAAAATATCTTTATCTGATGTTTTTTCAATAGTGCGCTCAAAGTAAACACCAGGAGATCGAACGATCTGTGAAACAACTACTCGCTCTGTTCCGTTAATTACAAATGTTCCGCGTGGTGTCATTAATGGGAAGTCACCCATGAAAACTGTCTGGGATTTAATTTCACCTGTGATGTTGTTGGTGAACTCTGCAGTTAAGAAAAGTGGAGCTGCATATGTAATATCGCGCTCTTTACACTCTGCGATTGTGTATTTAGGTTGTTCAAATCGATGGTCACGGAAAGAAAGTGACATTGATCCTTGGAAATCTTCAATTGGTGAGATCTCTTCAAAAATTTCCTCAAGTCCAGATTGCTTTGGAACTTCGCCACGATGAGATTTCTCTGCATCATTTAAGCGCGAGCGCCATGCTTCGTTACCGAGTAACCAATCAATACTTTCTAGTTGTAATGAAAGTAAGTTTGGAACTTCTAATGGTTCACGAATCTTTGCGAATGAAACACGACTTGGAGCATGAGATTTAATTTTTGAAGCGGCCAAAGTATCCTCCAGTTGTCAACTGCGTTAAACGCACGGCTACCGCTAGGTCATAGCCGCTATATGCTCAAGACCCGTTGGATTATAAAAATGTGAAGGGGCAGAGTATCTAACCTCTGCCCCTTCTGTCTAATTCAAGTCTTTACTTGATAGTGACCTTTGCGCCAGCAGCCTCAAAAGCAGCTTTTGCCTTATCAGCAGTTGCCTTATCAGCCTTCTCCATGATGGTTGCAGGGGTCGAGTCAACTAGATCCTTTGCCTCTTTTAGGCCCAGGCTGGAGTTAAGTACGCGTACCTCTTTAATAACTGCAATCTTCTGAGAGCCAGCATCCTCAAGGATGATGGTGAACTCATCTTTAGCAGTATCAGCAGCACCACCGGCGGCAGCACCACCAGCAGCTGCAGCAGCAACAGGAGCAGCAGCGGTTACATCAAACTCTGTCTCAAATGCTTTAACAAACTCTGTTAGTTCAACCAAAGACATATCTTTGAACTGACCTAATAGATCTACAGTATTTAGCTTTGCCATGTTCATTCCTTTTCTGCTAATCCCGACTCCAACTCTTTAGTATGAGTACGGGGGTTGGGGATCGGTTTAGTTTTCTGTGCTTTCAGCAGCAGGTGCTGCTTCGGCGACAACTTCAGGTGTTGCATCTTGTGCTTGCGTAGCAGCTTCAGCAACTGGTGCTTCAACTGCAACTGGTGCTTCAACTGCAACTGGTGCTTCAACTGCAACTGGTGCAGGAGCGCCTGCCTCCATCTTGATGCGTAGTGCATCAAATGCACGAGCAGCCTTTGACATAGATGCCTTCATTGCGCCAGCGATCTTGGCAAGAAGAACCTCACGAGACTCAAGATTTGCTAGCTCCATGATTTCAGCAGTTGTTACTGCCTTGCCTTCAAAGATGCCACCTTTAATAATTAGCAGTGGATTCTCTTTGGCAAAATCACGTAATGTTTTAGCAGCATTTATTGGATCACCCTTGATAAATGCCACAGCAGATGGGCCAGAAAGTAATGCTGGATCTAGATCAACGCCCGCCTCTTTTGCAGCAATCTTAGTTAAGGTGTTTTTAACTACGGAGTACTTGTTTACTACACCAAGTGATCGACGTAGTTGTTTCATTAAGCCTACGGATAGACCGCGGTACTCAGTTAGCACAGTTGCATTTGCGCTGCGGAAATCTTCAACGATCTCTGCAACAGCAGCTGTCTTCTCTGGGGTTGCCATTTGGCATCCTTTCTAAATAAGAAAAACCCCGGCGCATAAATGCACACGAGGTTGTCGTTGGCACCTATGCTGGTTGTTTTTCAACAATTACCTTTTAAAGATTTACTTTAAAAGACCTGCAGTCTTTGGTTTCGATCTTGCTAATAATTTTTCAATTAATTAGCCCGACTGAATAAGCCAAGGGTAGGCGGTTGGGCCTACCCAAGTCAAAATTAGATATTTATTGGATCTGGGCTCCGCCATCACGAGCAACAGAGGTATCAAGCTGGATTCCTGGGCTCATAGTGGAAGAAACAGTGGCTGATTTAATAAAGCGGCCCTTAGAAGATGATGGCTTTGCCCGCATTACCTCTTCAATTGCTGCTGCGTAATTCTCAGCTAATTGCTCAGCGGTAAATGAAACCTTACCAATTACAAAGTGCAGGTTTGCATTCTTATCAATCCGGAACTCAATCTTTCCGGCTTTAATATCAGTAACTGCTTTAGCAACATTTGTTGTAACAGTTCCAGTCTTTGGGTTTGGCATTAGGCCGCGAGGTCCAAGAACTTTTCCAAGCCGACCAACCTTTCCCATTAACTCAGGAGTTGATACAACTGCGTCGTAATCAAGTCGACCTTTGGAAACCTCATCAATTAATTCATCTGCGCCAACAATGTCAGCACCAGCAGCTCTTGCCTCTTCAGCTCGCTCACCACCTGCGAAAACTAAAACTCTTGCAGTCTTACCAGTTCCATGTGGCAGGTTAACTGTGGAGCGGATTGCTTGATCTGCTTTCTTAGGATCTACACCTAGAAATAATGCAATATCAACAGTTGCATCATATTTAACAGTTGACGTCTCTTTTACTAATTTCATTGCTTCACCTGGCATATAAAGATTGTCTTCTTTAATCTTCTCTGCGGCGGCCTTGTATTTCTTACTGCGCTTCATTTCTTCTCCTCTTATTTAATCTTGAAAGGGTTTTCAAGATTGGGGTTGTGGTATTTGCGAACCAGCGAGGTTCTCCCACATTTGTTATTAATTAGAGACAGTAATACCCATCGAGCGAGCAGTACCGGCAATAATTCGTGAAGCCATCTCTAAGTCATTAGCATTTAGATCCACCATCTTTTGCTTGGCGATCTCTTCAACCTGTGACTTAGTTAGATTTGCAACCTTATCTTTGTGAGGGATCGCAGATCCCTTTTCAATGCCAGCAGCTTTTAAAATCAAACGTGAAGCTGGTGGGGTCTTAGTAATAAATGTGAAAGAGCGATCTTCAAATACTGTGATTTCAACTGGGATGATGTTTCCTTTTTGACTCTCAGTTGCTGCGTTATATGCCTTAACAAAGTCCATGATGTTCACACCGTGTTGACCCAATGCTGGACCTACAGGTGGTGCTGGTGTTGCAGCTCCTGCCTGAATTTGCAGCTTAATAAGTGCGGTGACCTTCTTCTTCGGTGCCATATTTTTTCCTTTTCTCTTCTAGTTAAATCTTCTGGACTTGGTGGAATGAAAGCTCAACCGGAGTTTCCCGGCCAAAGATAGAAACCAAAACCTTTAACTTTGCTTGCTCAGGCATAATCTCAGAGATAGTTGCTGGCAAGGTAGCAAATGGACCATCCATAACTGTGATGGATTCACCAATTGCATAATCAATATCCTTCATATCAATCTTGCCATCCTTCTTAAGTGGGCGAGGAGCCAAGATATTTTCAACCTCAGTAAGTGTTAACGGTGATGGATGATGAGCATTACCTACGAAACCGGTAACACCAGGTGTGTTTCTAACACATGACCAAGACTCATCAGTTAATTCCATCCGAACTAATACATAACCTGGGAATACATTGCGCTTAACTACTTTGATTGCGCCATTCTTAAGTTCGCGAACCTCTTCCTCTGGTACCTCAATCTGGAAGATGAAATCCTCCATATTTAAAGATTGAATACGGTTTACTAAATTTCCTTTAACCTTCTTCTCATATCCAGCGTATGAGTGAACTACGAACCACTCACCAGGGGCGTTGCGCAGGGCGGTGCGAAACTCAGAGTTCTCATCATTTTCCTCAGTTGTAGTTTCTTCAACTACATCCTCAATTACTGGCGCAATAACCTCTGCAACTACTGGCGCAGCTTCAGATACTGCGAGCGCAGCCTCAAATGCATCCACTGGTGGATTAGCAGGCGTATCGATTGACATCATCATTTCCTTTCGCCTTAGCCAAATACCCAGAAAGTAATTTTGGTCAAAATTAAATCAAAGATTGAAACAACTAAAATAATAAAACTTACGAAAACTAATACCACCGCGGTGTAGGTAGTTAATTGGTTACGAGTTGGCCAAACAACCTTACGCAACTCTGAAATAACTTGGCGATAGAACAGGGCGATACGACCAAAGAGTCCGGTGGACTCCTCAGTTGAGAGGATCTCTTCGCTCATCTATCTATTCCTTTTCGTTCGTTAACTCTTACATCTTTATTAACTAATTGCAGGGCAGGAGGGACTCGAACCCCCAACCGGCCGCTTTGGAGACGGCAACTCTAGCCAATTGAGCTACTGCCCTTTGTCCCGAATTAAGGCATGAAAAATCATGACCTAATACAAGCGCCGGGGGAGAAAGTGTAGATGAGGTGAAGGGGAAAGGTAAAACTGAGATAAATATGAAGCCACTTCTAGGCGTAGATGGCAGACTGTCCCCCCATGAGCGCATCTGAAAAACCTAGAGTTTCAAAGCGAATTGCTGCGATTGCAGAATCTGCAACTCTTGCAGTTGATAGCAAAGCAAAAGCATTAAAAGCTGCAGGCAGGCCAGTAATTGGTTTTGGTGCAGGTGAACCAGATTTTCCAACTCCTGATTACATTGTTAATGCCGCAATTGAAGCAGCAAAAATTCCAGCTAACCATCGTTACACACCAGTTGCAGGGCTACCTGAGTTGCGAGAAGCGATTGTTAAGAAAACTAAACGCGATTCAAATTATGAGATAACAGTAGATCAGGTATTAGTAACAAATGGTGGTAAGCAGGCTGTTAATCAAGCATTTGCTACATTACTTGATCCAGGCGATGAGGTAATTGTGCCATCGCCATACTGGACAACATATCCAGAGTGCATAAGCCTTGCTGGTGGAAAGATGGTTGAGGTATTTGCTGATGAATCACAAAACTATTTAGTAACAGTTGAACAGTTAGAGGCTGCTCGAACCGATAAGACAAAGGTTCTTTTATTTTGTTCACCAATTAACCCAACTGGTGCGGTTTACTCACCAGAGCAGGTTAAAGCAATTGGTCAGTGGGCATTAAAGAATAATTTGTGGGTTCTAGCTGATGAGATCTATGAGCATCTACTTTATGACGGAGCAAAAGCGCCAAGTATTTGCGTTGCAGTTCCTGAGTTAGCCGATCACACAATTATCGTAAATGGCGTTGCTAAAACCTATGCCATGACTGGTTGGCGAGTGGGCTGGATGATTGGGCCAAAAGATATTATTAAGGCAGCAACAAATCTGCACTCGCACTCCACTGCGAATGTGGCAAATGTTTCTCAGCGGGCAGCAATAGCAGCTCTTAACGGTGATCTATCTGCTGTCCATAAAATGGGTGAGGCATTTGATCGCCGGCGCAAATTAATTGTGAAATTACTTAATGAAATCCCAGGTGTTATCTGCCCAACTCCAACTGGTGCTTTTTATGTTTATCCATCAGTTAAAGGTGTATTGGGTAAAGAGATTAGAGGAAAGCGCCCTAAGACATCTGCTGAGCTTGCAACATTAATTCTGGAAGAGGTTGAGGTGGCAGCAGTTCCTGGTGAAGCCTTTGGTCCATCTGGATACTTACGTTTCTCATATGCAACAAGTGATGAGGATATTGTTGAAGGAATTGGCAGGGTTAATAAATTACTATCAGAGGCAAAATAAAAGCGGGGTGACATTATCTGCCACCCCGCTTTTCAGTAACTGTTAAGAAAACAGTTTTTTGAAATCAACCTTTAGAAGGTAGTACTGGCCACCTTCATAAGTTGCATTGTTGAATGCAGTTAAATTAGTAGGTGCTAAATCTGGCCTTGCCAGCGCTGCACCACCAAATGTGTGTACCTGAGCATTGAAGAAAAAGTACGAATTACTATCGCCCTTTTTGCGCAGTAACGAGTTGGCATTAATTATTCCAGATGATTCTTCATCAGTTGTAATTAAGGCACTTCCAGTTTTGGCAAAGTACTTAGGATCAAAGGCTGCTACCTCTTTAATTGCGCCATCAGATAGACGGTAGGCGATAACCCGTGCGACATGGTCATTTCCGCCTGGATCTTCCTGCATCAATAGATAGCCACTTTCATCAATAGCCAAGTTGTCAGGTTTGCTTAAGTACGGAACCTCAGATCCATCTAGAAGCATTTCTAACGTTGCACCTAGTAATGGCTTACTTACATCTTTAAAGGTCATTTTCCAAAGTGCGCCACCATCTCTTGACGTAGTTGGCGTCGCAGGATTTGAAGTAGTTGAAGCTGGATTCTTGTTTGATTCCGTTGTTATAAAATAATAAATATTACTATTTTTTGGATCAAACTCTCCATCTTCGATTCGTGAAAATGTTGTACCTAAACGCTGAGCTTCATTTGCAGTTGTTGAAAACTTTTGGTCTACCGGCAACTTATTAAATGAAACATTGGCTTTTTTGCCCTTACCGTAAACAGATCGGAACATATTGTCATTATCTGCATTTTCAACTACAAATGTATACAAATTACCATTAGTGAAACCTGCTTTATCTGCAAAATTTCCCTTAGAGGTCTTTGTGCCAACATACATATATGCCTGGCTCGTGGTTGCACCGTTATCCTCATTTGCCATCACCACTGTGCTCTTTCCAGTGTTTTGAGCGACCAATAAGTTTTCATATTGAACTAATCCAAAATGTGGCAATTGAATACCATTTCCGGCCATGTCAAAGGCAAATGCCCGAGAGTAATCACCGCTTCCCTCTTCACCTGTCAAAAACACCGCACCGTCATAACCAAGTGAGCCTGATTTTAATCCGCCTGTTGGCACTAAAGATGCAGAACAGAACCGATTTAGTCCATTCTGAAATATAGCGCTAATTGAAGTCGGAGAATACGTAAAGTCACTTGGAGTTCCTGCTGGCGCAGAGTTTAAATAATTTGGTTGCCACTTAGAAGTGTTGTAATTATAGTAAGTGATGTTTTTGATTAACGGTTCTGCTGACGTAACTGTACCCAAAGTTGGATCATAAATCATTTTCGTAATTGATGATCCATATGTGCCAGATGGTTGAGCAGGTTGTACGCCAGCTTTTCCAATCGGATCGTATAGTGCTACTTCGTGATTTGATAACAAAGTAATTGTGCCATCAGCATTCTTGTATGCACCCATGCCATCTGGTGCACCAGGCAAGATGAAATCTTTGAAGTCATCTCCGGTAGTTGCTATTTCAGTGATTGTTGCCGCTGAATTTGAACTTAGAACATAAATTGGCTTATCAGCTGCCATTGCGTTTGTAGCCCCGGCAACTGATAAAAATGCCACTAGCGTGGCAACTATTTTCTTCATTCTTGACCTCCTCAGGTAAGTGATGTCATCTTTACCTTAAAACATAGATAAATAATTAATAGTTAGATGATGGTGGGTGTCTAATGTGTGAACTTGGCGTTATAAGGTTACAAAAGGGTGAACAAAGTAAATCTAAAAACTTACTCTAGGTTAACGCCAATCATTTGCACCTCAGCCTGTAATTTAATCCCAAACTTCTCAAATACCTTAGCCCTAGCCATCTTTGCTAACTCAACAATGTCATTTGCAGTTGCGTTGCCAGAGTTTGAAAGTGCAAGAACATGCTTATTAGAAATTTGCGCACCTGCTAGTTTTTCACCCTTGCTAACTCCGGAGTGCTCCATTAGCCACGCAGCTGAGGTCTTTACTCGGCCATCTGTCTGTGGCCAACGGGGAGCATCTGCTGGCAATTTATCTGCAATCTCCTGGCTTAGTATCGGATTAACAAAAAATGAACCAGCTGAATGAATCTGAGAATCTGATGTATCAAGCAGCATTCCCTTACGTCCTCTAAGTTCTAAGACTGCACTACGAACTGTAGTAATCGCTGCTCTATCACCAATATTTACCGACAAGTGCATAGCAAGTTCAGCATATGCAATAGGTAGTGATTGTTCACCTTTTCGTAGTTGAAAAGTCACATTTAAAATAACAAAGCGGTCGCTCTCCTCTTTAAATATCGAGTTGCGATATGAGAATTTACATTGCTCATTTGTGAAAGTTATAATCTCACTTTTTTTGCGATCAAAGGCTCTTACTCTGGCAATAGTTTCACTTACCTCATGTCCATAGGCGCCAATATTTTGAATTGGCGCTCCCCCAACTGTGCCAGGGATTCCGCTTAATGACTCAAGGTCAGCAAAACCTTTTTCAATTGTTAATTCAACAAACTTATCCCAATCCTCACCTGCTGATACTTCGATCATTCCGCCACTACAAGCATCGTAATCAAGAGCATTTCCTTTACTTTCAACTCTAATTACAGTTCCAGCAAAACCTGAATCACTAATCAATAAATTAGATCCACCACCTAAAATTAATACTTGTTCTCCGGATTTATCAGCTGCCTTAACAAACTCAATTAACTCATCCTCTGTGTGGGCATGCACAATCTTTTGAGCAGGGCCGCCAACTCTAAGTGTTGTGAAGTTTGATAATGATTCCATTACCTAAGCCTACCTGCGAGGTGAGAGGATCTCATTTTTTCCTCTAAACCGATCTAGAATTCTTTGATAATTTTTTCTAGAGTTTTTATCTCGATAATCTGGATCAGTATCGTAATAACCGTGGTGACGGCCTTGCTCTAGTGGTAGATCAATCTGCATTAACTTTCCATCGGCTGCTCTTATTGCAAGCGATAACTCAATATCAGCATTTCGATAATACTTAGCACTTGGATTAGCACCCCCTGCTTTTAGGGCAAACTTTCGATCAATAGCCAGGAAGTAACTAAAAAGCACATCTACTTCTCCCGCCCCTTTATCATCAGTGCTTCGCCACTCATCTTCTAAATTAACTAGCCCACCTTTCCAGCCCACACCTTGGTAGCCAGATTCAAGAGTAGAAAGTGTTCCTGGGATTGGATCCCCAGTAAATATGGTGGATGGATCCATAATTACTAAATAATCCTCAGGAAAAGTGTTTAGAAAATGATTAATTACATTGCCCCAGCCAAGTGGATTCTTTTCTTGAGTAACACTTATTTGCTGCGCTTGAAATAAACCTTCAGCTAACCAATTACTTTTACCATTGGCATAAATACTTATGGGAGTTTGAGTGTGTTTTGTAATGGCTGAAACACAGGTTATTAAATCCTCAGTAAAGCCCTCTGCGATTAGACAGATGCGAATTGACCCAGCCATTGGCGGGTTTTAATTAACGAGTTTCGCGGTGAAGTTGTGAAGATTTACAACGTGGGCAAAACTTCTTAAGTTCTAGGCGATCTGGATCATTACGACGGTTTTTGCGTGTGATGTAGTTGCGCTCTTTGCACTCAACACATGCCATTGTAATTTTTGGACGAACATCTGCACTTTTACTTGCCATGGTTGAGCTCCTAGCCTTGTTGTTAATTAACTTTCGTTAATTCTTGTTGGGGGTGAGGCTACCTGACCTGCACCATTTACAGAAATTACTGCGTATTTCTTACCTGCTTTACATCTTTATTACTTGTAGCGGAGGCGGGATTTGAACCCACGACACAGCGATTATGAGCCGCTTGCTCTACCAAGCTGAGCTACCCCGCCAAACTTTTTTTGCGTTCAATATTTATTTGTTGTTCGAGCCCCCTAACGGAATCGAACCGTTGACCTCTTCCTTACCATGGAAACACTCTACCAACTGAGCTAAGGGGGCGAAGTGCTGGCTAAGGATACAACCCGCCATTGGTATTTACGAATTGAGGCTTAACTACTTTAAGTAAGCCTTACTTGCAATCTCAATACGCCTGTTTTTGTAAGCCGGTGATGCGTCAATTATTAGATGTTCAAAAGGGTTGCCAGCTTTTATTAATTTACGCAATTCATCTGAAGTTTCACTCTCAATGATATTTAAACTTGCAGAGTGCAGCACATCAACTTTTTGATGGGGTTTAATCCATCGATAAACCACAGTTAATCCTTGTAGAACTGAATATGCCATACCACGCCAGCCGTGACCTAAAAGATCATTCATTTTTAACTTGAATACTGTTGAAGTTTTTTGCTCAATATTTTGCCCTGGTTTTTGTAGTAATTCTTTAAAGATCTGCGCAACCTCTGCTGCTCCGCTGGCCTTTGGAAGTTTTAAGCAATTAGCAGCAAGTTCATCGCGCACACTTTGCAAAGCTAATTTGCCAGCATTTTCTTTAATTTGTTTCAAGTTGCTCTGATCAACAGTTAATGCCATTTTATTATCAGCAGCCCAAGCAGCTCTTGACGCTTGGTTATCAGTTCCACGAGTATTAGGTATAAATAATGTTGGAATACTTGCTGCTAACTCTTCATGTACGCTGTTATAACCTGCAGCACAAATAGCAGCATCAAAAGCATTAAGGACATTTGCCAGCGGGAAGTATCGAATGACTTTTATATCAAGTCCTGCTGGTGCAAGATTTTTACCTTGTGAATCAATTGGATCCTTAGTCAATATCACTTGCAAGTTCGGCCACGAGAGTAAGCCGGTTAAGGCGGCGGTTAATTTGGCATTTGCATCTGCTTCACCAATTCCAAGCTGTACTAAAACTGCCGGGCGATCTGGGTCTATGCCTAATATTTTTCTAGCTTCTGGCTTGCTCAGTGAATTTCTAAGGTTATAGATTGAAATAGGTTTAACTAAAGTCGAATCATTTCGATTAGTAGTTGGCCCTTTGTCATAACTTTGGCTGTAATCACCTGGGGTAATAATTAAATCCATCATTTTTGATTGTAGGTTAAGTAAGTGCCGCTGAGGAGTTTTTTGCCAGAACCCTCTTCGAACCCAAACTAATGAAATATCTGGTCTAATATTTTTAACACCAATAATTCCTGGGTAAGGGACGACTCCATCAAAGCTAACTATCTTTGCACCGGTTTCATCAATCAATGCAGCAATTCGATCGCGCAGGTACTTATCCCATTCAAAGCGACCCATCCATCTTCGATCACGTCCAGGCACATACTCAAATCTAACTCCGGCAATTTTTGGCACCTCAACTACGCCAGATGCCATTGAAATAATTATTGGATTAGCAAAACTCTTTAATTCTGAAGCAATTGCACTTGCCCGGGTTAAATGTCCCATACCTATACCATTACTTGTCGCTAGAATAATGGTTGGCTTATCCATGAAATTAGTATAACCGCAACCAAAGTTAGGAAGATCAGATGAAAACCACTCTGCTGCTAATTATTTTGGTATTGCAAATTTTCTCTGTTTACTACTTGATTCGCACAGCACGCAATTTAGGCTCTAAAGCGACTAAATATCACGGTGAGTTAATGGAAAATATTAATATGCTCAGGGCAAGTGGCAGAAATAATCTACTTACTCACCTGGCTATTCCTAGTACAAATAATTTTAAAAGTGTTAGCTGGGATCATGTAATCTCGTTAACTAGTCATCCAGCTAGATTTTCCACTCTTGATCAATCATTAAAGCAATTACTAAATCAGCATCTAATTCCTAAAAAGGTATATTTAAATATTGCCGAAGCAGATATGGGTAAATTGCCAGAATCTGTTAAACAACTTGAATCAGGTGGGGTGTTGAAAATTAATGCTTGTTCTGATTTGGGCCCAGGCAAGAAATTAATTCCAACATTGAAATTAGAAGAAAATATGCCGATAATTGTAGTAGATGATGATTTGTTATTTGAAAGTGATTTAACCATAAAATTAATGGTGCAGCATCACTTAACACCAGATAACGTTGTTGCTTCAAGAGTTCATGAAATAGTCTTTGAAGCAAATGGTGATGTGGCTCCATACAGTAAGTGGATCAAAAATTATTCGCTATCTAATGGTCCAGATAGTGACTTGTTTGCTACATCTGGTGCTGGAACACTTTATAAAAAAGAATTTTTCCATAAAGATGTAATGGATGAGGCTACATATAGAGAGCTCTGTTTTTACACCGATGATTTATGGTGGCATGTTCAGAGCAAGCGAGTTGGAGTTAAAACTAAAAGGATGCCTGGATTTAGCGTATTAAACTTTATTGATGGAACTCAAGAAGATGGATTATGGCGAAGTGGTAATCAAGATCGAAATGATCCAAATCTAAAAGCTTTATTAGAAAGATACTCACTGTAATTTATTTGGTGGCGGGTGAAGGATTTGAACCTTCGAAGGCAGAGCCGGGGGATTTACAGTCCCCTCCCATTGGCCGCTCGGGCAACCCGCCAAGGATTGTTAAGCGAGGTGAAGTCTAAAGCCTTTTTGTTTTTATGACAAAAGAGTGCGTTAAAACTCTTTATAAGCTACTAACTATCCAACTTGTAACTTTATCTAATGGTGGTGCTATTAATGAATACTGCGCACTACCAAATGCATCTAAATCTTCAAATTGATTAGGAACTGAGGCGTAACCAATTGCAAATGAGTTTGCAACTGGATTCCATGCGTTGTAAGGGAGCATTGCGTTTCTAATTTTTTGCATACGCGAAATATCTGGTTTGAAAGGTGTTGGATTAGGAACATCTGGATTTTTTGCATTGATTTGGGTTTTTATTTGATCCCAAGTTGGTCTTGAAATGACATATGCAGTTCTGACAGCTGTTTCAGTAGAAATAATTCTCAAGGCTTCACCAGCAGCCCGGTGATGAGGATGGGTATCTAACGTAGACATCCCCCAATGAGTTGCGTCTGGATACTTTGTAACCATTTGTTGGATAACTGTTTTTGCACTTGCAATTGGTAGTTCATTTTCAACCAATAAATCAAAGGTGTAAGTGTTACCTTTTTTTACCCCTAATTCAGCTGCTGCTGATTTAAATTCAATTGTTCTGGCTTTGCCAATATCAATTGTGGTAAGAGGTGCATAGCCGGAGTTATTTGGATCATGTTTGCCCTTAAATGTAAATCGAGTTCCATTGCCAGGAGATGACAATTCGCCATTAATTAGTTTAATTGCCACAGTTGTAGATCCGGCAGTTAATAAAACGAAAATTAATTCATGACCTAATTCAAGTAACTCTGAGGCAACTGGTCCAAAAGATAAAACTTCATCATCTGGGTGGGGCGAATAAAACACAGCTTGCTTAGTGGGTGACGTAAGTACAGCAGGATTTAGAGTAGCTGGCATTGTCTCTACAACACTAGCTTTTTTCTTTTTAGTTTTTGCTTTTTTAGTTAGCGCAACTTTTGATTCTGCAAAGCTTTTATCATTTGAACCTAGAATTCCAGCAAGAAATAAGCCAGAAAAGGCAGAAACAAATCTACGACGCGAAAGCATTAAAGAATTTTACTTGAGGTAAGTAGTTAAGATCTGCTCCGCCACTTTATATATGTTTTATTTATCAGAAAATCTTGCGATAAATCTCACATGTTCTGGATTTAACTCTGCAACAGTACGAGCACCAAGTAATTTCATCGTTCTTGTTATTTGTGTTTGCATAATTTCAAGTGCTCGGTCAACTCCTGGTTTGCCGCCAGCCATTAAGCCATATAGATAAGCACGGCCAATCCAGGTAAATTTTGCACCACTTGCAAGTGCGGCCACAACATCTTGGCCATGCATAATTCCGGTATCAACATGAACCTCTGCCTTATTGCCGATTGCTTTAACAACCTCAGGTAGTAGATGTAATGGCACAGGTGCTCGATCTAATTGCCGACCGCCATGATTAGAAAGAATAATCGCATCTGCCCCTGCTTCAACTGACTTGACCGCATCATCAACATTTTGAATTCCTTTAACTACCAAGTTGCCTTTCCATTGTTCCCGGATCCACTTCAAATCTTCATAAGTAACAGTTGGATCAAACATTGAATCTAAAAGCTCTGCCACTGTGCCATTCCAGGAATCTAATGATGCAAACTTAAGTGGATCAGTAGTTAAAAAGTTAATCCACCAAGCAGGCCTTGGGATTGCATTTAATATTGTTTTAGATGTTAAAGAAGGTGGGATTGTCATTCCATTTCGAACATCACGTAATCTTGCGCCAGCAACTGGAACATCAACTGTTAAAACTAAGGTGTCAAAGCCGGCAGCTTTTGCTCTATCAACTAGAGCCATACTCCGATCACGATCTTTCCACATATAAAGTTGAAACCAATTACGACCATTTGGGGCAGCCTTTGCAACATCTTCAATTGATCTAGTTCCCATAGTTGAGAGTGTGTATGGAATTCCAGCATCACTTGCTGCACATGCTCCGGCATACTCACCCTCAGTTTGCATCATTCTAGTAAAACCAGTTGGCGCAATTCCGAGTGGCATCTTCATAGTTTTACCCAACATATTTACTGAAAGATCAACATCTTTAACATTAAGTAAAATCTTTGGCTGAAACTCTAACTTTTCATACGCTTGACGTGCTCTAGTAAGACTTGATTCAGTATCTGCCCCACCATCGGTGTAATCAAAGGGAGCTTGCGGAGTGCGACGTTTTGCAATATCTCTTAAATCATAAATTGTTAATGCCCGAGATAATTTACGCTTACGAGGGCTAAGGATTACTTTTCTAAACTTAAGTAATTGAGCAAGATCTTTTGGGCTGGGAATACGGCGTTTAATCTTTACCTGGCTCATATATCCCCCGCTCAAATTCAAACTTTATGAGAAATCCGTACTGGATTTATTGGGTAAAGTATAGACATGGCTGACAGTAGTTTCGATATCGTCTCAAAGATTGACCAAATGGAGTTAGATAACGCCTTCAATCAGTGTGATCGGGAGATTGCAACTAGGTTTGATTTCAAAAATACCGGCACAAAAGTTGAAAAAACTGGCATTAAGGTATTGATTGAATCTGATACCGAGGAGCGAGCCAAGGCAGCACTTGATGTTTTTAAGGATAAGTTAATTAAGCGAAATGTCTCATTAAAACATCTTGATGCTGGTGAGCCACAATTAAGTGGAAAAACTTACCGAATTAATTGTGAGTTTAAAGAGGGAATAACTACTGAGAACGCTAAGAAGATCGCTAAGTTCTTAAAAGATAGTGGTCCTAAATCAATTAAAGCTCAGATCCAAGGAGATGAACTTCGAGTATCAAGTAAGAGCCGAGATGATCTGCAAACTGCAATTGCATTGGTGAAAAAAGAGAGCTGGGATTTTGCTGTTCAATTTACAAATTATCGGTAACTAAGAGTCATAAGAAAAGGTGTGATTGAACCGCAGCGGATCAGGTATTGCTTATGGAGTAGGTGCTTATGTAATTTGGGGTCTACTACCTCTTTATTGGCGGGCGTTAGATCGAGCATCAGCTTTTGAGATTTTGGCGCACCGAGCAATCTGGTCACTGCTTATTTGTATTTTATTTCTAACCTACCAAAAACAACTACGAACAACCTTTGCATTAATTAAAAATGCTCGTACCTTTGCACTTCTTGCGCTAACCTCTTTACTTTTATCAATTAACTGGGGTATTTACATATGGGCGGTATCAGTTGATCGAGTAGTTGAAGCCGCTCTTGGTTATTACATAACTCCATTAGTTGCAGTTAGTTTTGGTGTTTTTGTGTTAAAAGAAAAGCTAAGAAAGCTACAGATTATTTCTGTAATACTCGCTGCTGTTGGTGTGGTTATTCTTACTGTTGCTTATGGTCACATACCACTTATCGCATTTGGGCTTGCTGTTAGTTGGGGTTCTTATAGTTTAATTAAAAAGCGGCTAAATGCTGGCGCGCTAGAGACTTTATCAATTGAAACTTTAGTTGCATTTATACCTAGCTTTGCTTTCTTGCTCTATCTACTTAATAAGAATGAGGCGCAGTTCGGCCAAGATATTGGCTTCTCAATAGCACTTTTCTCCGCTGGATTATTTACTGTCATTCCACTATTGATGTTTAATGCTGCAACAATCCGCTTACCATTAACTATTACTGGCTTACTTCAATATATAACACCAAGTATTCTATTTTTAATTGGAATAATTGTTTTTCACGAGCCGCTGGCAATCTCAAAGGTATTAGGTTTTATTTTTATCTGGATTGCTTTAGGCTTTCTTGGCAGAGATCTAGTTAAATCAGGTAGAACGGTTAACTAAAGCAAGGGTTAGATTTGTTAGAGCTGTTTTAGCAGCTCCTTCTGGCAAATCAGTTAGTAAGGCATTTGCCTCAACCGCTAAATTAGCAAGATACTCTTGAACTTGGGTAAGTGCTTTATGTCCACGTAGTGCGTTAATTACCTGCGATAAATCTTCCTCGCTAATTGGGCCGCTTAATTTAACAATTAAATCTTTATCGGCTGGATCATTTGCTGAAATAACAAAAAGTGTAACTAGGGTTGGGATTCCCTCTTTTAGATCAGTGCCTGGCGTCTTACCTGATGCTGTTTGGCTACTTGATATATCTAGTAGGTCATCTGCAATTTGAAATGCAGTTCCTATTTTTTCACCAAATTTTGTTAAAAGATCTACTACTTCAGGTTTTGCTCCAGAAAGTAATGCACCAAATCTAGCGCTGGTTGCGATTAAGGATCCAGTCTTATCCGAGACAACCTTCAAATAATGTTCGATTTGTGTTAGCCCATCAGACTTACCTTGCGTCTCTTTGATTTGGCCAATAACTAAGCGTTCAAAAGTTTTAGCTTGTAACTTAACAGCCTCAGGCCCAATATCTGCCAACATATCTGAGACTTTAGAAAATAAGTAATCACCAGTCAAAATTGCAACTGCATTATTCCATTTTTTGTTTGCGCTTATAACACCACGCCTTAGTACAGCATCATCCATAACATCATCGTGATATAAAGTCGCAAGATGGGTAAGCTCGCAACAAACAGCGGCTTTAATAATGTCATGGTTAGAAGCATCACCAAATTGCGCAGCGATTAGTGTAAGAAGTGGGCGTAGTCGCTTACCACCGGCCTCAACTAAGTGCCTTGAGGTATCGATAACTAATGGATAATCCCCTTTAATATGGGAACGAAGTAAATCTTCAACTTTTTGCATGTCCGCAATTAACGATGCCTCAAGTCCTTTATCTAAATTAGGAATCCCGATTTTACTCATTATTACTTAACAAAGTTAGCAAAATTATCTGCTGCAGTAAGAAGCAGGGTAGGTGCAATACCTAAAACTAATGAGAGCACCATCGAGATTGTTATGGAAATCTTGCTTTTAACTGATGGGATAATTACAGATACTGAATCATTTACTGGATCGGTAAAGAAAATCATAATAATTACTCGGATATAGAAGAAAGCCGCAATCGCACTTGCCAAGACACCTACTACAACTAATGAGATAGCACCTGATTTATAAGCTGCTGAGAAGATTGCAAACTTTCCCACAAAGCCAGCGGTTAATGGAATTCCAGCAAAACTTAATAGTAAGAAGGAGAAGGCAGCAGCTACTAATGGTGATTTTCTTCCTAACCCAACCCAGCGATTTAAATCAGTGACCTCACCAGTTGAATCTCTAATTAAAGTAATAATGCCAAATGCAGCAAGGGTGGTAAAGCCATAAGCAAATAGATAAAAAAGAGAGGCGGCTAAGCCATCTTTATTTAGCGCAACCACACCTGATAATAAAAAGCCAGCATGAGCAATTGATGAGTAGGCCAGCATCCGCTTTACATCACGTTGAGCTATTGCAACCAATGAACCAAACAACATAGTAATAATTGCAATTATCGTAATTACGGGGCGCCATTGTGTTTGGGAGTCAGCAAACCCAACATAGAAGATACGCAAAATCGCACCAAATGCCGCCACCTTTGTGCAGGCAGCCATAAAGCCAGTTATTGGAGTTGGTGCACCTTGATAAACATCGGGTGTCCATGAGTGAAATGGCACCGCACTAATCTTGAAAAGTAATCCGACTGAAACAAAGATAATTCCAATTAGTAGGAAAACATCATTTGCACTTCCTGCTGCAGCACTTATGCCAGCAAGTGAGATAGTTCCGGAGTATCCATATAAGAAGGCAGAGCCAAATAAGAAGAATGCTGAAGAGTAGGCACCGAGTAAAAAGTACTTAAGAGCTGCCTCTTGTGAAAGCAATCGGCGCCTGCGAGATAGACCAGCTAGTAAATAAAGGGGTAGTGAAAATACCTCTAGCGCTACAAAAAGTGTTATTAAGTCAGAGGCAACTGTAAATAACATCATGCCAGCAACGGCAAATAAAAAGAGTGGAAATATCTCACTCTGTTGGCTCTTTTCCGCTAAAGCGCTGCGCTCCTCGCTAGAGCCAGGCACAGCAGATGCTTGAGCAACAAAATTCTCTTGGTCAGCAATTAATAAAACAGCTACTAAAGCAAGTAAAACTATAGTTGCTTGCAGAAATATTCCAGCCTTGTCAATAGTTACTGAATTAACTGCAGCAGTTGTTGAGGATAGCTCTCTAATTCGCCATAGTTGTTGTAATGAAAGTAAGAGCGTGCCAATACTAATTGTTAATTGAATTGCAGCTCGATGGGTTTTATCTAAAAATGCTTCAACTAAAACACCCAGTAAAGCACCTGCTAAAACAATTAGGATTGGAGCAAGTAATGAGTAGCTCAATGATGGTGCAATTAACATTACTTACCTACCTTCGCCACTGGATCACTAAAGCCAGCATTAACTACAACCTTCTCAGCGGTTGGGTTAATTAGATCTAAAACGGGTTTTGGATAAAAGCCCATCACAACAATTACCAAAATTACTGGTGCTATTGCTATTTTTTCGCGCAAACTCAGATCATTCAGTTTCTCATTGCCGGTAGTAGTTGGCCCGTGCAAGGTTTTTTGAATTGGAATCAATACATAAAGGGCAGCAAGAACTATTCCTAGAGTTCCAATTACTGCAGCTACTGGATAGCGAGTGTATGTGCCAACTAATACTAGAAACTCGCTAACGAAGCTAGATAGACCAGGAAGTGCTAACCCTGACATTCCAGCAATAAAAAATGTCCATGCCATTACTGGTGTAACTCTTTGTAAGCCACCAAAATCTGAGATAGTTGAGGAGCCTCTGCGCATCATCATCCAACCAGCGATTAAAAAGAGTGCGGCGGTAGAAAAACCATGATTGACCATATACAAGGTAGCACCTGACATGCCTTGGGTAGTCATTGCAAAAATTCCCATAGTTATAAAGCCAAAGTGAGATATTGATGTAAAAGCAATAAGCCCTTTAATATCACGCTGACCGATTGCCATAAATGCACCATAAATAATTGAAATAAGAGCTAAGGTAATAATTAATGGTGTAAATGTTTTACTAGCATCTGGAAATAATTTAATACAAAAACGAATCATTCCATAGGTACCAACCTTATCCAGCACACCTAAAAGTAGGACAGATGTACCAGGGGACGCTGCTTTAGCAGCATCTGGTAGCCAGGTATGAAATGGCCATAATGGTGCTTTGATTGCAAATGCTATAAAAAAGCCTAGAAATAAAAGATTCTCTGTCTTATTATCAATTTGTAAGGTTGCAAGTTGCGTTAAATCAAAGGTTGACCCAATCTGATTGCCAGCAATAACATAAATTCCAATAATAGAGGCAAGCATTAATAGGCCACCAAATAAGCTATAAAGTAAAAACTTAACTGCTGCTGCAGATTTATTTCCACTACCAAAGCCACCAATTAAGAAATAGATTGGGATTAACATTGCTTCAAAGAAAACGTAAAAAAGAAATAGATCTGTTGCTGCAAAGACACCAATCATCATTGTTTCTAAAACTAGGATAAGAATATAAAAGACCTTGACGCCCCATCTACCACCATCTGCTTCATGCCAGGTTGCAAGAACTACAATTGGCACCAAAATAGTTGAGAGCAAAATTAAAACTAATGAGACTCCATCAACTCCAACTGCGTAATTGATATTAAAGGATGAAATCCAAGAGTTACTCTGCACATACTGCAAACCTGTACTTGCTTTATCAAAGCCGGTTGCAAGCAATATCGAGGTTAGCGCTATCAGAGCAGTTGCAATGACAGCAACTCTTTTAATCAATCCAGTGTTTTTGCTTGGAATAAGGGCAACTACTAATGCGCTAATTAATGGCAATAAGCCAACAATAGTTAATAAACTCATGCTGTTACCACCCAAATAGTAGTTAACAACCCTAAGGCACCCACTACCATCATTAACGCATAACTTCTTACATAACCATTTTGTAGTGTTCTAAGGCGAATACCAGCAGTTAATGAAACCGCTGCAACTGCTCTAACTAACCCATCAATTAATATGTAATCTAAGTTTAATAATCCACGCACAAGTGATTGCCCTGGGCGCATAAATACAATCTCATTAAAATCATCTTGAAATAAATCACGCCTTGCAGCTGAGGTTAGTACTGAGACCTTTTCTGGTGCTTGCGCTAATTGCTCACCGCGATACTTAAGCAGAGCGACAGATAGGCCAATAATTACCGCGGCTAAGGTCATAAGCGAAACAATTACTGGTGATAAAAACTCCTCAGCATGGTGCTCTTTAAGTGGGTTAACAACTGGTTGTAGCCAATTAACTAAGCCATTTCCCTTTGAAAGAATAAAGCCAGAGATCACAGAACCTACTGAGAGTAAGCCAATTGGAATTAACATTAATGCTGGGCTCTCATGTGGTTCATCTTTATGACCCCACCGCTCATTTCCGAAGAAGGTTAATATGACAACTCGAGTCATATAAAAAGCGGTAATCATTGCACCAAATAATGTAGCTATACCTAACGCAACTCCTTTTATACCTCCGGCGTTAAATGCTGTTTCAATAATTTTATCTTTGGAGTAAAAACCGGCAAATGGTGGAACGCCAATAATTGCTAAGTAACCAAGACCAAAGGTGAGTGCAGTAATTGGCATAAATTTTCCAACCCCGCCAAGTCTTCTCATATTTACTTCATCTTTCATCCCATGCATTACAGATCCTGCGCCAAGGAACATACTTGCTTTAAAGAAGCCGTGAGTTAATAGATGCATAATTGCAAATGCATAACCAATTGGACCTAAGCCGGTTGCTAAAATCATATAACCAATTTGCGACATGGTGGATGCAGCAAGTGCTTTCTTAATATCATCCTTAGCGGTACCAATAATCGCACCAAACAATAAGGTAACTCCACCAACAATTACCACCATTAATTGAGCAATAGGCGCCTCATCAAAAATAAAATTAGAACGAGTTATTAAATAAACCCCAGCAGTAACCATAGTTGCAGCATGAATTAAAGCTGATACCGGTGTTGGGCCTGCCATGGCATCGCCAAGCCATGATTGCAATGGAAATTGTGCAGATTTACCACAAGCTGCAAGTAATAACATTAAACCAATCGCAGTTAATTGAGTTGAGGATGCATGGTGAGCATGCTCTTTAATGCCTGCAAATGAAACATCACCAAATGTTGCAAAAGCAATCATGATTGCAAGTGACAAGCCAACATCACCAACTCGGTTGGCAATAAATGCTTTCTTGGCAGCAGTTGCATAATCTGGCTTTTGATTCCAAAATCCAATTAATAAATAAGATGCAAGACCGACACCTTCCCAGCCAACATAAAGATTTAGATACGAATCACCTAGTACTAGCAATAACATTGCTGCGATAAAAAGATTTAAATAAGCAAAAAATCTACGGCGGTCATGATCATGTGACATATAGGCAATTGAGTAGATATGAATTAATGTGCCAACACCGGTAATTAAGAGAACAAAGCAGATTGATAACTGATCTAGCATCAATGAAGCGTCCACATTAAATGAGCCAACTGATATCCAGGTAAATAGCTTTTGAATTACTGCCCGATTTTCACTAGCCCGCCCTTGCATTGCAAAAAACTCAACTACTCCAATTGTAAAAGTTGAAGCAGAAACAATTGTGGCCATAATGTGGCCCCAAGAGTTTGCACGCTTACCAATTAGCAACAAAATTGCAGAACTAAATAATGGCAGTGCAACTAGTAAAAGTAGATTAGTTGAAGTTGTCATTGTTTTAACAAACTTGCATCATCGACAGAGACTGAGCGGCGAGATCGATAAATAGTCACAATAATTGCAAGACCAACTACAACCTCACAAGCTGCAACTACCATTGTAAAGAAAGCAAATATCTGACCATCTAAATTACTATTAATACGAGCAAAGGTAACAAAGGCAAGATTTGCTGCATTCAACATTAATTCAATACACATAAAGACAACAATTGCATTACGGCGAACAACCACACCAATAGCACCGATTGTAAATAAAATTGCAGAAAGATAAAGGTAATTAGCAATAGCCATTACTTATCCTCCTCTTCCTCGTGGAGTTGAAAATTAGAACTTTCAATCATGTCTCCGCGAGCCTCTAGAACTGCTGAGATTGAGGTAGGGGCAGCTTTGCCAGTTGGTAAAAGTGCTGGCACATCAACTGCATTATGGAGAGCATAAACACCAGAGCCTGGAAGACCGGCAGCATCTTTTAGTGAACCTTTTCTAAATCTCTTAATTGAAAGATCGCGTTGAGTAAATTGAGATTTAGTTTTTTGACTATGGGCTAAAACCATTGCACCTAGTGCTGCAGTAATTAAAAGTGCAGAAACAACCTCAAATGCAAATACATACTTGGTAAATAATTGCTCCGCTAAACCATTGGCATTACCCCCAGAGTTTGCTCCGGCTAAACCATAGATTTGCCGGCCAAAGGTTGCCCGAGCTATTAGTGAGGTGAGAAGACCACTAAAGCCAATTGCGGAAACAATAGAAATAGGACGTAACCATTTAATATTTTCCTCTAATGAATCAGAGCTATCAACACCAACTAACATTAAAATAAATAGAAATAGCATCATTACTGCTCCGGTATAAACAACAATTTGTACGATTCCTAGGAAAAGTGCATCCTCAGCTATATAAAAAATCGCTAATGAGATCATCACCCAGGCAAGTAGTAATGCAGAGTGCACAGCTTTCTTAACCAACAACATCCCAATTGCAGCCAGAATGGAAAGGGGTGCTAAAAAATAAAATAAAAAAGATTCAGGTGTGGCAGTTTTACCAATGTCTAATGCCAGATTAATCATGCTTTGCAATACCTTGAGAGGGATGTGAGGTGGTTACCTCACCACGGTAGTAATTACCATCATCGGTATTTGGATACATCGGATGTGGTGGTGGCACCATTCCAGCGCGTAATGGACCAAGTAGATCATCTTTTTCAAAAATTAATTTCTCACGAGTATTGTCAGCTAGCTCATACTCATTTGTCATCGTTAATGCTCTGGTTGGACAAGCCTCAATACAAAGTCCACAAAAAATACAGCGTAAATAATTAATTTGATAAACCTTGCCATACCGCTCACCAGGTGAAAATTGCTCACCCTCTTTATTATCAGCACCTTCAACATAAATCGCATCTGCTGGACATGCCCAGGCACAGAGTTCACAACCAATACATTTTTCAAGTCCATCAGGGTGACGATTTAATTGATGACGGCCATGAAACCGTGGCGCAGTCTCCTCTTTCACCTCTGGGTATTGAACAGTATTAACTTTTTTAAACATAGTTCTAAAAGTTACCCAAAATCCTAGAAGCTGTTTACTAAAACTGGCGGGTTCTTGATTAGTAATTGGTGCATTAGCTTCATTAGCTTTTGCTAGACCAAATTCATCAGAGCGTGGAATTAATTCATCAGCCATTTAATTGCTCCGATCGTGAGTTTGGAATTGCTGGAACTGGGAAATCTGGTTCGGCCGAGTCTGTTACCTTAGCTGCTTTTATTACCTTAGCTTTTTCGCGATCAACTAAGGTAGTAACTGCTAAATAAATTAAGACTATAGAAAATATAAATGCGATAATTAAAACCTTAGGCGCTTGTTGTTGTGACATCACGCGTAGGGTTGAAACCACCATAATCCAAGCAAGGGAAAATGGAATTAATACCTTCCAGCCAAACTTCATAAATTGGTCATAACGCAGGCGGGGTAAGGTGCCACGTAGCCAGACAAAGATAAAGAAAAACATTAATACCTTGATAAAGAACCAAGCTAATGTAAACCAACCACCAAGCCATTGCTCAGTAAAGCCAAGGCCAGGAAGTGCGTGATAGCCACCTAAGAATAAAGTAGTAGCAAGGGCAGATACTGCAATGATATTTACATACTCAGATAAGAAAAATAGTGCGAATTTAAGTGATGAGTACTCTGTATGAAATCCACCAACTAATTCACCCTCTGCCTCTGCTAAATCAAATGGTGCCCGGTTTGTCTCTCCAACCATAGATATTGCATAAATAATGAATGACGGGAAGAGAATTACGGCATACCACCACTGCTGTTGGGCTGCAACAATTTCAGATGTAGACATAGAGCCGGAGTAAATGAAAACTGCTACTAGTGATAATCCCATCGCAACCTCATATGAAATAACTTGCGCAGATGATCTAAGGCCACCAAGGAGTGGATAGGTAGATCCAGATGACCAACCCGCTAACACAATTCCGTAAACACCGACAGAGGCAATTGCAAGCACATAAAGTACGCCAACTGATAGATCGGTAAGTTGCATCGCAGTTTTATGGCCGAAGAAATTAACCTCACCAGTTAATGGAATTACTGCAAAAGCCATAAAACAGGTAGTGGTACTAATTACTGGTGCTAATACAAAGACAATTCGATCTGCAGCTTTAGGAATTAAATCCTCTTTTAATGCAAGCTTTACACCATCTACTAATGCTTGTAATAGGCCAAACTTACCAACACGATTAGGACCAATACGTTGCTGCATTCTGGCAACAATTTTGCGCTCTCCCCAAACTGACATAATTGTTAAAAACACGCAAGCTGCAAAAATAATTAATCCTTTAAGGGCAATAATCCAACCTGGATCTTGGCCAATTAACTCTGCATTACTCATGCTTTGGCCACCTTAACTACAGTGTTACTGACAGCTCCTAAATTCCTTATTAACTGACTGCTCAGTGAGTTGCGGGCAAGCCAGATCGAAGACTCCTCAATATCAGCGATTAAGCAAGGCAAGGTGATGGCGCCATACTCATTTGAAACTCTAACTAATTCACTCTCTTTGACACCAATCTTTGCCGCACGAGAGTTGCTAATCACTACAACAGATTTGCGAGCAGTACCAGCAAGATTTTCTTCACCATCTTGCAGTGAACCTTTATCAAGCAGATTGCGCCAAGAGGTTAAGATCGCTTCATCGCCAGTTACTGTTTTAACTGCGATAGGTGATACTGATTTCATAACTGGCTTTGGTCCATCCCAAATACCAATTGAATTAAACTCAGCTCTTGCTGCTTTTACAGTTGCTAAATTAATTGGCTTACCAATCTCATCAGATAACATAGAAAGAATTCTCACATCACTTCGATTTAATGATTGATCAACTGCAGCTTCAAAGCTACGAGTATTTCCTTGCCAATCTATAAATGACCCACTCTTTTCAACAACTGCAGCAACTGGCAAAACTACACTTGCAATCTCAGTAATATCACTTTGGCGGATCTCAAGTGAGACCACAAACTTTTTAGCAAGCTTTATCTTTGCATCTGGTGAGATATCCATTGGATCAACCCCGCCAATTAACACTGCTTGTAGATCGGAGTTAATAATCTCAGTTGTACTCATTCCCACTTCAGTTGGTATTGATGATGCACCCCAAACAGTTGCAATATCAACTCTGGCGGTTGCATCTGTGACTGGCCGATTGCCAGGTAATAAATTAGGAGTAGCACCGGCTGCGACTGCACCACACTCACCAGCTCGCCGTGGTATCCAACCTAGCTTTGCACTGCTTTGATTAATTAATTTAAGAACAGCAGATAGACCACCTACTGTTTCAGTAAGTCGCTCCCCTACAAGCACAACTGATTTATTGGTCAAACCAGACAAGGATGAGATTGCTGCTACTTCATCACCGGCAGCAACTTTAATCAACTTAGCCTTTAATTTTTCACTACCCCTACTCGCATATGGTGCGATGCTTGTAACTTTAATAGCACGTTTGTAAACCTGCTTATAGATACGTAAGAAAACGATTGGTGACTCATCCTCTGGCTCAAAATTAACTAATACAACCTGATCTGCCTTATCAATATCTTTATATGTTGCAGTAAATGATGCTGCAGATAGGAAATCTAGCTCTTCATTGCTGTGAGTGCGAGCGCGAAAATCAATGTTGTTTGTATTTAATGTTACCCGGGCAAACTTGCTATAACCGTAAGCGTCCTCAACAGTTGCACGTCCACCAACTAACACACCTGCCCGTGCATTTTTTAAACCTGCTGCTGCAGCAGCTAGCGCCTCTGGCCAAGATGCCTCCTGCAGTTGCCCGGCAGCATTTCTAATCATTGGTGTAGTAATTCGATTCTTTGCTACCTCATACTTAAATGCCCATCTACCTTTATCGCAATTCCACTCTTCATTAACATCTGCATCATCGCCAGCAAGCCTGCGCAATGTTTTACCACGCCTGACATCGGTGCGCATTGAACATCCTGATGCGCAGTGCTCACAAGCAGAGTTAGTTGAAACTAAATCAAATGGCCGAGCCCGGAAGCGATATGAGGTGCCAGTTAATGCACCGACTGGACAGATCTGTACAGTATTTCCAGAGTAATAAGAATCAAATGGTTCATCCTCATAGATACCAACCTGTTGCAGAGCTCCGCGCTCATTTAAAGTAATAAAAGGATCGCCCGCAATTTGTTCTGAGAAACGAGTGCAGCGGGCACAAAGTACGCACCGCTCTCTATCTAATAAAACTTGCGAGGAGATTGCAATTGGTTTTTCAAAGGTGCGCTTTACACCCTCAAATCTAGATTCACTGTGTCCTGCTGACATTGCTTGATTCTGCAATGGACACTCACCGCCCTTATCGCAAACTGGGCAGTCAAGTGGATGGTTAATTAATAACAACTCCATAATGCCTTTTTGTGCTTTATCAGCAACAGGTGAGGTTAGTTGAGTCTTAACAATCATTCCTTTTTCAACTGGAATAGTGCAGGAGGCTTGTGGTTTTGGAAATGCTCGCCCATTTATTTCAATATCTACTAAACACTGACGACAAGCACCTGCTGGCTCAAGTAGTGGGTGATCACAAAATCTTGGTATTTGAATTCCAAGCTTTTCAGCAGCTCGGATCACTAATGTTCCTTTTGGAACAGTTATTTCAAAGCCATCAATTACACAGGTGATCATCTCAACTGCTACTTCCTGCTCTGTTCCTAACTCTTGAATACTCATTTAGCACCTACTGAAGAAAATAATGTTGCAGCCATTGGATCAAATGGGCACTCTCCAGCAGTTAAGTGATCTAAATACTCTTGGCGGAAGTATTTAAGGGAGGAAATAATTGGACTTGCCGCACCATCTGCTAGTGCACAAAATGATCGACCCATGATGTTGTCGCAAAGATCTAATAACTTATCTAAGTCTGCTTCACTTCCTCGGCCAGCTTCTAAATCTTTAAGTACCTGTACTAACCACCAAGTTCCTTCGCGGCATGGTGTGCACTTTCCACAGGATTCATGTTTATAAAACTCAGTCCAACGAAGTACTGCTCTAACTACACAAGTTGTTTCATCAAATATTTGTAATGCTTTTGTGCCAAGCATGGAGCCAGCTGCTGCTACCGCCTCATAATCAAGTGGCACATCTAAATGTGCATCGGTAAATATTGGAGTGGAGGATCCGCCAGGTGTCCAAAACTTTAATTTATGACCACTTCTTACCCCACCTGATATCTCAAGTAACTCTCGTAAGGTAATTCCAAGCGGTGCCTCAAACTGCCCTGGGTTATTTACATGCCCAGACAATGAGTAAAGGGTGAAGCCCTTGCTCTTCTCAGTTCCCATTGCAGTAAACCAAGCAACACCATTATTTATAATTGCTGGCACTGATGCAACAGATTCAACATTGTTAACCACGGTTGGTTTTGCATATAAGCCAGCAATTGCTGGAAATGGTGGCCGAAGTCGAGGTTGGCCACGAAATCCCTCTAATGAATCAAGTAACGCAGTCTCTTCACCACAAATATAAGCACCGGCACCAACATGTAATACCAACTCTAAATCAAAACCTTTTCCTAAAATATTTTTACCTAGTAAGCCTGCTGCATATGCATCTTCAATTGCTTTTTGAACTCTGCGCACAACATGGGTTACTTCACCCCGGATATAAATAAATGCGTAGTTAGCTCTAATTGCATAGGAGCCAATAATTACTCCTTCAATTAATACATGTGGGTTCGCCAGCATCATTGGAGTGTCTTTGCAGGTTCCGGGCTCTGACTCATCTGCATTAACAACAAAGTAATGTTCTTTATTATCACCCTGCGGAATAAATCCCCATTTACTGCCAGTTGGAAATCCAGCACCACCACGACCACGAAGTCCAGAATCTTTAACTAATTGAATAATCTCATCCGGTGCCATAGCCAGAGCTTTAGTAAGTGCGGTGTAACCACCATTGCGTTTATAACCTGCAATCGTAAATGAATCTGCCTCATCCCAATGTGCAGAAAGTACTGGGGTTAATTTACTCATGCCCCACCCTTTGCTTTCTTAAGTCCAAGCAATGTTGGTTCGCCAGCTTGTACTCCCTCATTTGCTAAACCATCTGAGATACCAGCAAGAACTGCAGAGTTTTCTTTCCAGGTGCGAAGAGTTTTAGGTCCACGTGTTGGTGCTGGTGGATTACCATTTCTCGCTCCATCAACTAAATCTTTAACAGATTGCACAGTTTGGTTGTCATAAAACTCCCAATTAACCATCACTACTGGGGCATAATCACAAGCAGCATTACATTCAATATGTTCTAATGAAACCTTGCCATCATCTGTTACGCCATCATTTTCAATTCCTAGATGCTCTTTAACCGCATCAAAGATCATATCTCCACCCATTACTGCGCATAAAGTATTGGTGCAGATGCCAACGTGATACTCACCAGCTGGCTTTGATTTATATTGGGTATAGAAGGTTGAAACTGCAGTCACTTCAGCGGTTGCAAGTTCAAGCTTTTTACCAATCAATTCAATGCCTTCATTCGTTACATATCCATCAATAGATTGCACATAATGCAGTAGTGGCATAATTGCTGACCTCTTGCGTGGATAGCGATTGATAATTGAATCCATAACTTTAATTTGCTCTATGGTAAATGACATTAGCGATCAACTCCGCCCATAACTGGGTCAATCGAAGCTACCGCTGCAATTACATCTGCAATTTGGCCACCTTCACACATTGCTGCGGTTGCTTGTAAGTTATTAAATGATGGATCACGGAAATGAACTCGGTAAGGACGAGTGCCACCATCTGAAACTAAATGCACGCCCATCTCACCACGAGGTGATTCAATTGATGTATAAACCTGACCAGCTGGAACTTTAAAACCTTCAGTAACTAATTTAAAGTGGTGAATCAACGCCTCCATTGACTCACCCATAATCTCTCTAATGTGATTTAGTGAATTACCCATACCATCGCCACCAACAGATAATTGGGATGGCCAAGCAATCTTCTTATCAGCAACCATTACTGGCTCACCCTCTAATTTTTCTAACTTACTTACACACTGCTCAATAATTCTTAGTGATTGCTCAAGCTCTTGCATTCTGATTAAGAACCGACCATAAACATCACAGGTATCAGTGGTTGGGATATCAAATTGGTAATCCTCATAGCCACAATATGGTTGGGCTTTGCGTAGATCCCATGGCAAACCAGTTGCTCTAAGTACTGGACCAGTAACACCTAAGGTTGTACAGCCTGCTAAATCTAAGTAGCCAATTCCTTGAGTGCGCTTAATCCAAATCGAATTACCAATTAATAACTTCTCATTATCTTTAAAGTTATGGCGCAAATCCTTAACAGTCTCGCGGATTTTACTAAGGGATCCCTGTGGTAGATCTTGCGCAAGACCGCCTGGGCGAACATAGGCCATATTCATTCGTAGCCCAGAGATTAATTCAAAAATATCTAATACTTTCTCCCGCTCTCGGAAGGCAAAGATCATTGGTGAAATTGCCCCTAATTCAAGGGCGCCGGTACCGAGTGCAACCATGTGAGATGAGATGCGATTGAACTCCATCATCATTACTCGAATAACAGTTGCTCGCTGCGTTACATCATTGGTAATTCCTAATAACTTCTCTACCCCTAAGCAGTAAGCGGTCTCATTAAATAATGGCGATAGGTAATCCATTCTGGTAACAAAAGTTACGCCTTGCGTCCAATTACGGTATTCCGTATTTTTCTCAATACCAGTATGAAGATAGCCAATGCCACATCTAGTTTCAGTAACCGTTTCACCCTCAAGCTCTAAAACTAAGCGAAGTACACCATGAGTAGATGGGTGTTGTGGTCCCATATTTAAAACTACTCGCTCCTCTTTAGTTGCACCAATTTCGGTGACTAATGAATCCCAATCTCCACCAGTTACGGAGTAAACCCGTCCCTCAGTAGTCTCTTGTGATGATGCGTATGGATCGGTATAGGTTGACATTAATAACTCCGCCGTTGTGATGGTGCTGGCACGGTCGCACCCTTATATTCAATATCAATTCCACCAAGTGGATAATCTTTTCGTTGCGGATGCCCTGGCCAATCATCTGGCATTAAAATTCGAGTAAGCCCAGGGTGGTTATCAAAAATAATTCCAAACATGTCAAAGGTTTCCCGTTCATGCCAATTAAGGCCAGCCCAAACCTCAACTAATGATGGTAGGTGTGAGTCTTTGTCAGATACACAAACTTCTAATCTAATTCTTTGATTTCTGGTAATTGAAAGTAGTGAATAAACAGCGTGTAGTTCCCGTCCTACCTCACTTGGATAATGAGCACCACTTACTCCCATACACATCTCAAACTTGAGTTGATCACGCAGAATTTTTGCAACATCAAATAATCGATCGCGCTTAATAAATAATGTCAGCTCACCACGATCAACTACTACCTTTTCGATTGCATCACTAAATAATGGATAGGCCCGCTCTAAATCATCAGCAACCTGATCAAAGTAGCCGCCAAATGGGCGCTGGGTTGAACCAATGTTTATAGGAGAGGCGACTAAACCACCAAAGCCAGAGGTGTCACCACTTCCGGTAACTCCAAACATTCCTTTTTCGCTCATGAAAGCAACCCGTTTAATTGATGAGTTGGCTTTGCCGCAAGGGCTGCAGCTTCAACCTCTTTGATTATTTTCTCTCTATTTGTACCTAACTTCTCATTACCAATTTGCTCATGTAATTTTAGAATTGCATCCATCAACATCTCAGGCCGCGGTGGGCAACCAGGAAGATAAATATCTACCGGAATAATGTGGTCAACACCTTGCACAATTGCATAATTATTAAACATGCCACCAGATGATGCACATGCTCCCATCGCAATAGTCCATTTTGGTGCAGCCATTTGATCATAAATCTGACGAACTACTGGCGCCATCTTGTTACTAACTCTGCCAGCAACAATCATTAAATCTGCTTGGCGAGGGGATGCGCGAAAAACTTCCATTCCAAATCTTGCTAAGTCATACCGTCCAGCACCGGCTGCCATCATTTCAATCGCACAACATGCTAATCCAAATGTGGCTGGCCATAATGAGTTCTTGCGCATATATCCGGCAAGTTTTTCAACCGTAGTTAATAAAAATCCACTTGGTAATTTTTCCTCTAAACCCACAATTAATCCCATTCCAATCCACCGCGACGCCAAACATAGGCGTAGGCAACAAAAACTGTTCCAATAAATAAAGCCATCTCAACTAAACCAAATAAGCCAAGCTGGTCAAAGGAGACTGCCCATGGATATAAAAAGACAATTTCAATATCAAAAACAATAAAAAGCATTGCGGTTAAAAAATATTTAACTGGAAATCTTCCGCCACCAGCTGCTTGTGGTGATGGTTCAATCCCACACTCATATGCATCTGACTTAGCGCGGTTATATCTCTTTGGTCCAGTGAGTGCTGCTGCTACAACAGAAAAAACGGCAAATCCAAAGCCAATCGCTCCAATCGCCAGGATTGGTACATATGGGTTAATTGAGGGATTCATACGGTCAAATCTTATTCACAGTAAGAGCAAGCATTTGCCACTTACCCCTTATAACCAATGTGAACTGTGACAATTCCGAAGGTTAAATCCTGCCAAATTACAGATTTCCAGCCAACATCGCCCATTATGGCTGCTAGGCCGGCTTGATCTGGCCATGCCCTGATTGATTCCGCCAAATAAATATATGCAGCTGGGTTTCTGCTTAGCCGCTTAGCAATTACTGGAAGTGCTCGCATTAAATAATTTAAATATATTTTTCTAAAAATTAAATTAGTTGGATGAGAAAATTCTGCAACTACAATTCGGCCACCAGGTTTTGTTACCCGCAGCGCATCTTTGAGTGCAACTTTTGTGTTTGAGGTATTACGAAGTCCAAAAGAGATTGTTGTTACGTCAAATGTATTTTCATCAAATGGAAGATTTAACGCATCCCCTTTTACAAACTTTATATCTTTATTTCGCTTACGCCCCTGTTCTAGCATGCCATCTGAAAAATCTAATGCAATCGCATCTGCGCCTTTATCAACTAATGAACGGGTAGAGGAGCCGGTTCCAGCAGCGATATCTAAAACTTTCATTCCTGATTTGGGAGCAATGATGGAGGTCACACTTCGGCGCCAAGCCTTTGTTCGGCCGAAACTAAGGAGATCATTTAAAAAGTCATATCGGTTAGCAACACCATCAAACATCTTGGCAACATCATCTGGATCTTTGTTTAGATTTGCACGGACCACGCCCCTATTCTCTAAGGAGTAGGCTTTACAGACAAATCCAACAAACAGTCAGGCGCGAATTTATAATGTCAGTTTTGATCACTACTGAAATATTGGGTGAGCACCCATTGCTAACCTCAGTGAGCACTAAATTAAATTTGAAAACCGCCTGGGTGCGCAGCGGTGATGGGTTAGTTGGTTTTGGAGAGTATAAAAAATTTGAAGTAAAAGGTAAAAATAGATTTACAGATGCCCGTAATTGGTGGAATCAACAATTATCTGAATTTACTATTCATAATAATGTACACGGTAGTGGTACTGGACCAATTCTTTTTGCATCGTTCTCATTTGATCCAGACCAATCCTCATTTCTTATAATTCCAGAGATTGTTTTAGGGCAAAAAAATGGAAAGTCTTGGCTTACCTGGATCGGCGGTCAAAACCAACCTGATTTAACAACAGTGGTTAATTCAAAAGAAAGTGGTGAGATCCACTGGCAAGGTGGGTCAATTACAGAAGGTAAGTGGCGCGAGCAAGTAAGCGCAGCGATCACAGCAATTAAATCTGGCAAGTTAGAGAAGGTTGTACTAGCTAGGGATATAACAGCAACAAGTAATCTTCAAATTGATGCTCGTAATTTACTGCAGCGACTTGAGATTGATTATCCATCTACCTGGCTATTTTTGGTAGATGGTTTAATTGGTGCTACACCAGAGTTATTAATAAGACTTAATAAATCATTGGTTACCTCTCGAGTTTTAGCGGGAACAATTCGCAAAACTGGTAATGAAGATCGCGATTTAGCACTTGCTGCATCCCTTGCTAAATCTTCAAAAGATTTAGAGGAGCATGAATATGCGGTTAGATCAATTGCAGACGCCCTTGCACCATTTTGTTCTTCGACAAATATTCCAGAGTCTCCTTTTGTTTTGCATTTATCTAATGTTATGCACCTTGCAACTGATGTAACAGGAGTATTAAATGACAGTGCAAAACAAGCTGATGTTTTCACATTAATTGAGCAGCTACACCCCTCTGCTGCAGTTTGTGGGACACCTACTGAAATAGCAAAAAAATTAATTACTGATCTTGAACAGATGAATCGCGATCGTTATGCAGCCCCAGTTGGTTGGGTTGATGCCCATGGTGATGGGGAGATTGCAATTGCTCTTCGTTGCGGCCAACTCTCAGATGATAATAAATCAATCAGAATCTTTGCTGGTTGTGGAATTGTGGCTGGTTCAGATGCTGATAATGAGTTTGCTGAAAGTCAGGCTAAATTAATGCCAATGCGCACAGCGCTTGAAACTCTTTGAGTAATTTCTTTTAAATTCTTTGCATTTTCTGCCCTACTGGGAACGGCAACAATAACTACCTCAAGCCCTTTCGTTGGTTTAGTAGCAACTGCTTTTAATTGGGTTAAATCAGATACTTTACTTACCGATACTCCAAAACCAGCAACTACCTTTAGTAGATCTAAATTATGTGGAGTACCAAATAATTGATCAAAGTTATCTACTCCGGCTTGTGGCAAGGTTGAGAAAATACCGCCTCCATTATTATCGATTACAAAGATTCTCAAATTATCCTTACTTGCATTAGCCAGGGATGAAATATCATGCAGCAGCGTTAGATCACCTAAAATTGCAGTTGTACTTTCATACTCACTTGCCACACCAAATACGGTTGAGATATTTCCATCAATGCCAGCTAACCCTCGGTTTGAAAAAACATCTATTCCATTACGCGCATTAACAAAAGCCTCGATATCTCTAACTGGCCGAGAAGAACCAACAAATAATGCTGTGTCATTAGGTAGCAAGCTACAGATTGTTATTACTGCTAATTGTTCAGACCATTTTAATTCTTTAATTTCACTTGCTGCAGCCTCTGATGCTTGCTGCCAAAGCTTTTTATCAGCACCAATACTTACTACCTCAGATGGTAGGTGGGAAAGAATTAAATCTGCTTGACGCTTACTATCTACTCCGGTACTCCTTGGATCGATTACGATTAATTTCTTGGCTAGTTGAATAAAATTATTTATACTCCGAGAAAGTGTTGTCCTGCCTATAACAACAATATTTTCTGGAGTTAATGTCTCGCTAATTCTTTGATCGTTTAAAAATAATGCAGCATGAGAATGTGCCTGCGGGAATGAGATTGGGTCTTCGGCAATTACTGGCCAATTTAATTTATTTGCAAAATCATTTATTTCGCCAGTGGTAAAGCCAGCGCGATCATGGCCAATTACTAGCACGCCAGTTGTAACATCTAACTTTCCACTAATTTTATTTTTATATTGAACTGGTTCGATTTTTAAACCAGCTAACCAATCGCTTTTTTCACTACTAAGAAGTGGTTCATCAAATTGGATATTCAAATGAATTGGGCCAGCAGTTAACAATGGTTTTATATTGATACTAGCTGCTAAATCATGGGTTTTAATTGTTGAATAAATACCAACTTGATTAGTTGTCTGATTAGCTCCAGTTCCGCGAAGGCGATCTGGTCGATCTGCGGTAATAATTAATAATTTACTATTGCTGTGTAGGGCTTCAAGAGCTGCTGGATGAAAGTTTGCAGCCGCGGTTCCGCTAGTACAAATAACTGCTACATAATTATTAGTAGATTTTGCGATACCTAATGCAAAAAATGCCGCACCACGCTCATCTATTTTCACATACAAATTAACTAATTGCTTATCCGCTGCTACATTTAAAGCAATTAGTAAAGGTGTATTTCTTGATCCGGGTGAGATCACAAAATTACTAACTCCAAGCTCAATTAATTCTCTGATAACAGAGTTAGCTAGCTTTGTTGAATTACTCAAAGTAAGCCCCCTTCAAAGATTGCATTAGCTCTATCCTGCCACCAACGCTGCCGCTCCGGCGGTGCTTTAAATTCAGTTAATCGATCTGGAATTACCTTATGGTTTCTCATAAAACCAGATACTGGTAGCAACGGAGCACTTGTTACATCACCTTCAAGTAATAAAACTGTTCCTAATCCACATGCCCCATAAAGATTTGGCACAGTTGCCGCTAAAGACAAACCATGTGAAATACCAACACTGCTATCTAGTGCACTTGAGATAACTACTGGTAAGCCAATATTTTCAATTATCTTAAGTGCTGAAGTTATTCCACCAGATGGTGCCCATTTAATTATTGCAATATCTGCAACCTCTTTAAGTTTTGCTAGATCCCCACCTAAAAACTTTCGAATTGACTCATCAACTGCGATTTTTAAGTTAGTTTTACTGCGAATAGTATTTAAGTCTGCAATATCTGAGCATGGCTGTTCAACATACTCAATTAGCTCGCCAAATGCTTGCTCATAACTTTGTAAATTTGCTACTGCCTCATCCAGGCTCCAACCACCGTTAACATCTAATCTAAATTTAGCCTTAGGTATATGAGTTAAGGTTTCAATCAATAATTCATGGTCTGAAATAAAATCATTTATTTTTACCTTAATCGTCGTGCATCCATTAAATCCTGCTAATAATTGCTTAACCTCACTTACCTTTACATTTGGCAAGGTGGCATTAATTGGAATTAACTCTCTAATTGGCTTTGGTGCGGGTTCGTTAGCAGCTTCAACTGCTGCAGCTAACCAAGTAGCTGCTTCCTTATCTTGATATTCAGTAAATGCAGAGAATTCACTCCAGCCAGCGGGGCCTTCAAATAAAGCCAGCTCACGAAACTTCAGTCCACGAAAATTAGCTTTTACAGGGATTGAAACAACTTGCAGCTGAAACGGAAACATTAATTAAGGACGTTTAGGGAATTTATTAAAGTTTGGTTCACGCTTTTCTTTAAATGCGTTACGCCCTTCTTGACCTTCCTCTGTTAAATAAAACAACATTGTGGCATCTCCAGCTAGTTGCTGAACGCCTGCTAAACCATCATCTGCAGCATTAAGGCTTGCTTTTAATAACCGAAGTGCCATTGGTGAGTGGCGCAACATTTCTCTAGCCCAAGAAACTGTCTCGGCCTCTAACTCATTTACTGAAACAACTGTGTTAACTAATCCCATATCAAGTGCTTCTTGAGCATCATATTGGCGACACAAAAACCAAATCTCACGTGCTTTCTTTTGACCAACATGTGCTGCTAGCAATCCAGCACCATAACCACCATCAAATGAACCAACCATTGGACCGGTCTGTCCAAACTTTGCATTATCTGCAGCAATTGTTAAATCACAAACAACATGTAGTACATGGCCACCACCAATTGCCCAACCGGCAACCATGGCAACAACTGGTTTAGGAGTTCTGCGAATTTGTACCTGTAAATCTAAAACATTTAACCGACCTATACCTTTTTTACCAAGGGCGTCATCACCAAGATATCCATCATCACCGCGAACATTTATATCCCCGCCAGAACAAAATGCTTCACTTCCTTCACCGGTGAAAATAATAACGCCGACCTGATCATCATCGCGAGCTAAACTAAAAGCATCGGCTAATTCAAAAAGTGTTTGTGGACGGAAGGCATTTCTGACCTCTGGGCGATTAATTGTTATCTTTGCCATACCTTCAGCAACTTGATATTTAATATCACTAAATTTTTCTCCGCCGGCACCAGTTTGCCATTTAGGAATAGTTCGATCACCCATTTCGCGTTTGATCGGCTTGCTCACGGCATCTCCAAAGGTTTAACTAGGATTTAGATAAGAGATAGCCTACGGGGATTATGGAAGAAAAAAAACTGCGAAGATTGCTTCCTATCCAGCCTGAGTGGTCAATCCCACAATTACAAGAAAATTTAGCGGTAGCCCTCGAAGGCTCAGGAGCAGCACTTTCAACAAAGCCAACTTCTATAAAAGAAGTTGATCAGATGATTGCATTAGTTGTTAATACCTCTGGCTCAACTGCAAATGCTAAATCTGTAGCAATTTCATCAGCTGCATTAATTGCTTCCACAAATGCAAGTCATAAATATCTGGGTGCAACTCCTGGAGATAGTTGGTCGCTATTACTTCCTACTACACACATTGCCGGGTTAAATGTATTAATTAGAGCAACCGCGCTAGGAAGCCGTGTGATTGATAATCGTGATGTGACAAATTATATAGATGCTGATTTTATTTCAATTGTGCCGACCCAACTTCATAAAGCATTAACACAGGATGCTAAATTACTAGAGCACCTAACAGCGGCAGAGGCGGTATTAGTTGGTGGTGGCCCAATTAGTGAACAGTTAAAAAAAGAGGCAGCAAGTAAACATATCAAAGTAGTTACTACCTACGGTATGACAGAGATGAGTGGTGGTTGTGTTTACAATCAAAAACCTCTAGATGGTGCTGAGATCAAAGTTACGCAAGCAGGATTAATTAAATTAACTGGTCCGATGATTGCCTCTGGATACTTATCTGATAGTGGAGTTATAACTGCGATCGGTGATGATGGTTGGTTTGAGAGTAGTGATCTTGGGGAATTAACCGCAGGCATGCTTAAAGTAAATGGCAGAGTAGATGAGGTAATAATTTCTGGTGGTGAGAATATATCTCTTGCAGTTGTAGAGGAGTTAATTAGTCAAAATTTTTCAAATCTACCAGTAATAGCTTTTGCGCTACCAGATCCGGTTTGGGGTGAAAAACTTTGCATTGGTACTACTAGTAATATCTCAATTGAGGATATAAAAAAGAAGTTGGGTTCGCTCTTAACACCTAAAGAAATATTTATATTTGATAGCCTTCCACTGACCACAATTGGTAAGCCAGATCGCAGACTTGCTTTGCAGATGGCAATTAAGATGAGGGGTAATAATTGAATAAGTGGGTATTAGGCGCAAGAGTGCGCACGCTGCCCGCAGCTGTTGCACCTGTTTTAGTTGGCACATCTTTAGCCAGTGAAATTAAATGGGTAAATGCTTTACTTGCTTTAGTAGTAGCACTTGCACTCCAAATTGCGGTTAATTTTGCAAATGATTACTCAGATGGAGTTCGGGGCACTGATACCAATCGAGTTGGACCAACTAGATTGGTTGCTTCTGGATTAGCCAATGCAACCTCGGTAAAAACGGCATCTCTGCTTTCCTTTCTAGTCGCCGCAATTGCTGGCTCACTTCTTGCATTTAATACCTCACTTTGGTTGATCCTAGTTGGAGCAATATCAATATTGGCTGCCTGGGGTTACACCGGTGGTAAACGACCATATGGCTATTTAGGTTTTGGTGAGTTCTCTGTATTTGTATTTTTTGGTCTAGTTGCAACAGTTGGAAGTTACTACGTGCAGGCTGAGCAAATAAGTTTGAACGCAGTCTTACTTGCAATTCCAATGGGATCTTTATCATGTGCAATTTTGGTAGTAAATAACCTTCGTGACCGGCCACAGGATGAGTTGGTTGGTAAGCGGACAATGGCAGTTCGCTTCGGTGATTTAAAAACTCGCTCCTTTTATGCGTTTTTACTTATTACCGCCCAGGTTAGCGCAGCATTAGCAGCCATCATTGATCCCAAAATTCTTATCTCACTTATTTGGATTCCACTTACCTACAGCACTCTAATGCAGGTTTTAAATGGAGCAGTTGGCAAAGATTTAATTGCGATTTTAGGTAAGACCGCAAGGCTTCAATTATTGATTGCACTCACGCTCGCTACTGCCTTATTTATTTGATTAAAATTAGGATAAAGTAAGCCCATGCTCAAGTACTTAATTATTTTGGCAATAATTGTTGATATCTATGCCTTTGTCGATTGTGCTATGACCCCGCAGGAAAATGTAAGGAAAGTACCAAAATGGGGCTGGTTATTAATTATTTTGTTTACTGAAATATTTGGTGCAATTGCTTGGTTTATTGTTGGTAAGCCAAGGAAACCAGGCGTAGGTCGTAGCGGTGGTTCTGGTCGAATAATTCCACCTGATGATGATCCGGATTTCTTAAGAAAGTTATAAGCCGGAGTAGGTGTGGCGACCAGTTCCCCAAACATTTATATAGATGTAATTAAATAGGAATGTTGAACCAGCAAATAAACAAAGCCATGCAGCTTTTCTACCACGCCAACCAATAGTTACTCGCGCATGTAGATATGCGGCATATGCCACCCAAGTAATAAATGCCCAAGTTTCTTTTGGATCCCAACCCCAGTAGCGGCCCCAAGCAGACTCTGCCCAAATTGCGCCAGCAATAACTGCAAAACTCCATAATGGAAATACCAGTGCAACTAAGCGATATGAAAGATTATCTAACGCCTCAAGAGATGGAAGTCTTTGTGCCCAAGTCGGGCGAGAACCTTTTTGTTCATAGCGATCCATTAATAAATATGTAGCAGCTATGCAATTTGCTAGAAGAAAAACGCCACCGGAGATAATTGCAGCAGACACATGTATCACAAGCCAGGTTGATTTAAGTGCTGGTACTAGTGGAGCACTTGGCCGATAAAGCAAAGTTATTGCTGTTCCTAGAGTAAGTAAAACTGCAATTGATACTGGCAGGCCTAGCCAGCGAACTTTATATTTCTTTAATCCAAATAAGTAAGCAGCAGAAAAGGCAAGTGCGCCAGTAATTGAGAACTCATACATATTTCCCCAGGGAACACGGTGGGCAGATATACCGCGGAAAATTACAGCTGCTAGTAAAAGCAGAAATCCTAAAATCATAAATGAGGAAGCAAGCCTGCCAACTCGCTCGGTACGAGAAAAATCTAACTTTGTTTTCTTAATTGAGGCAGCAGGGGTTTTAACTGACCAAGCAACCTCAACAGCGTGAGTAAAAAAAGCAAGGGTATAAAGAGCCATAGCGGAGTAAATAAAGTTATTTGAAAGTAGCGCAGCTGACTTATCACTCATTACTTAACTCCTTTACTAAATCGTTAATCTCATCTTCAAGACCTGGAATACCATTTTTAGCAAGTCCTGCTATCTGAGTTTTTCTACCTTGCTTAACCCAAATTCTTCTCTGTCTAGTAAATAACGAGATTAATAAACCTGAGATAGCAAGTATTGCACCAAGCAAAGCGTATCCTTTCCCAGGATCATTAACTATTTGTAAATTAACCCAAGATTTCCATCCTGTAAATGTGATGCTGCCCTCACCGAAGTTATAACTTTCATTAAGTGTTAAAGCTTTAAGACCGATTCGAGTCATCTTGCTGGTATCTATTCGATAAACAGATTGCGCAATACCGGTATTAAGACCTAGATCACCTTGCCAAACTGATAGTAATAATCTGGGATCTAAAACCTCTGGGTATGAAGAAAAGCCGCCGCGAACCGGATCTCGATCTGCTGTTGGCAAAAATGAGGAAACAAACCCAATTTGTGGATTCATATCTGGCACCTTAATCGCACCAATTGATGTGAGATTGCCATCTTGTGGCAAAAATGGAGTTGGTCCATTAAATACAACTTTGCCTGCTTTATCTTTAATAATAACAACTGGTGAGTAGCCATTAGCTTGTAAATAAATCTTAGTACTGCCATAAGTAAAAGGTTTATTCACTTTAATAATTTCAGTTTTTTCACTTGCACCTGCTGGATTAGCGGTTGCAACAGTTAAGGTGTAATCAAGTGGCGCATTTGTTATTGGGTCATACTCCGCTTTAAAATCTTTAACAGTAATTGAAAATGGTGATAAAGAATCCTCTGCTTGATACTTACCAAAGGTTAAAATGTCATAGGAGGTTGGGGTATTAATAAAACGCTCCCCAACATTTAAAATCGCATCCCCTTTGCTGCCAAATAGTGAACCAATACCGATTGCGATTAAAATCAAAATAAGTGATAGGTGAAAGAGAAGGTTTCCGCTTTCCCTTGCATACCCTTTCTCTGCTGAAATTGATAACTTATCTCTACGGATTCGAAAATGCTTCTTTTGTAAGAACTTTTCTACTAAATCTAAATCAACTTTTTTTATCTCAGTAAAATACTCCATTTTTTCTAAGTACTTAGGTGTCAGTGGCGGTTTAGCGCCAATTGCTTTTAGATGTTCAATGGTTCTTGGTAAAACACAACCAATTAATGAAATAAACAAAAGTAGATAAATTGCACTAAACCAAGGTGAGCTATAAACATCAAAGAGACTAAGGCGATCAAGCCAGGCAGCTGTTGATGGGTTATTAGTAAAATACTCTCTAACTTGTATTGGATTTTGATTACGCTGTGGAAATAATGAACCTGGAATTGCCGCAATACCTAGCAATAATAATAAAATAAGTGCAGTTTTCATACTTGTTAATTGGCGCCAGCACCAGCGCAAAAAAGATCTACTATCTAATACAGTACTCATTAGATAAGTGGAATAAATCCAGAGATTAAATCTCGCATTGTATTCATTAGATAATCCCACAGATTAGTAACTTGTAAGATGCCAATTACTATTAAAAGTGCGCCACCAATTTTTGTAATTAAATTTCCGCGTTTTGCAATTATTTTCCGAACTGGTTCGGCCTTATCTAGAAATAGGCCCATCAAGATAAATGGTGCACCTAAACCAAAACAGTAAGCGGCTGAGAGAATTGCACCGCGTTGAGCAGTAGCACTTTCAAATGCCAGCACCTGAACTGCACCTAATGTTGGCCCAATACATGGAGTCCAGCCAATACCAAATGCGAAACCAAGAAACGGGGCTGAGATTAAACCAGTTCGCATCTTCCAACTTGGCTTAAAGCTGCGATAAAACTTTTCATTTAACAAAAAAACTAGACCCATCGCAATTGTTAATAAGCCCAGGACTATTGAAATTGCTCGGGAGTTTTGAGCAATCTTTGAACCTAACTCACCAAAGAGCAATCCATATGAGATAAAAAGTGCTGTAAAGCCAGAAACAAATAGAAGTGAACCAAGTAATACTCTACTTCTACTTTTTGTGTCACTCATTCCAGATGCATAGGAGAGATAACCTGGTACCAATGGAATTACACAAGGTGAGAAAAATGAGATAAGGCCAGCAAGGGATGCAACTGCCATTGCGATAAGTAGATTGCCATCAAATATTTGATTGATTATAAAATCACGCATCAGATAACACCTTATCTAGCATGCTTGTAAAATTAGCAACTGTTAACTCCCCACTTATTCGAACTGCAACCTTTCCATCTTTATCAATGATTAAAGTGGTTGGAATTGCATTTGGGATAAGGGATCCTTTAAAACCGATCAATAACGCATCATCTATGAAGGTTGGATAGGTAAGTTTAAAGTTTTCATAAAATGCTTTAGCCGATGAAATATTATCTCGAGTTAATATGCCCGCAAATTGAACCTGCGGATATCGAATTGAAAAATCTTGTAATACCGGTGCCTCCGCTCTACATGGAGCACACCATGAGGCCCAAACATTAATTACTGTTACTTGATTTTGATTAAGCCTCTTATCGCCAGTAGTTAAAGTTTCTCCAGATATCTCTGGTGCCATCTTGCGCTCTGTCTTTTTAACATAGACAGCCGCACCACTTCCAGCAACATATGCATTCTCACTCTGTGCTGATAAGCCACCCCCAGAGCAACTGGTGAGTAAAAGTGTGGCGAAGAAAATACTAAGTAATTTCATTATTTTACTGGCAGCAAATGCTTTGCTGGTTCAGAATATGAAACTGTAGAGATCATTCCTTCACTATCTAATTCAAAGGATGTAACTGAGGCAAGTGTGCACTCACGTTTTCTTGGGTCATGCAATAACCTTCGCCCCTCAACAGCAGAGCGTAATATCCAAATTGGTAGTTGGTGAGACACACAAATAGCATCCTTGCCGCCTGCTGCATCACGAGCAGCGAATAATGCTTTTAGCATTCTGCTAATTAATTGATCATACGGCTCACCCCAAGATGGTCGCCATGGGTTCCAGAGATACCGCCAGGATTTTGGATGGCGGAATATTCCATTTCCTAATTCAAATTTTTTACCTTCAAATATATTGCTTGCTTCAATTAAATTACTATCTGTTGTTAGTGGCAAATTATGTTTAGAAATAATCGGTGCAACTGTTTCCTGAGCTCTTTGCAGAGGTGAGGCAAGAATTGCGCCAAGATTTAAATTACTAGACCAATCCCCAATTACTTTTGCCATCTCCTGACCACGATCACTAAGGCGCCAGCCAGGTTGTAAGCCATAAAGAATCTTCTCTGGATTGTGAACTTCACCGTGTCTGATGAAGTGAATTGTTTGCGCCATAGAGGTAAGCATAAAGCAGAGGAATTCGGGTCGGTTCGCTAGGGTAGTGATATGGCGCTCACAGAAAAAAGAGTTGCCTTCTTTGATGTCGATAACACCCTATTAAGAGGTTCCACACTCTTCTTTCTAGGTCGTGGGATGTATCAAAGGGGCTTCTTCACTAAGAAAGATATCTCTGCATTTGTATTAGCTAATTTGCGATACCGTCTTACTGGTAAGGAAAATAAGGATGAAATTCTCCGCTTTCAAAATGCGGCAACTGATTTTATTAAAGGACATAATGTAATTGAGATTGAAAAAATCGGACAAGAAATATATGAAGAGTATGTATCACCAGCTATTTGGCAAGGAACAGTTGAGATTGCCCAAGAGCATCTAGCTAAAAATGAAGAGGTTTGGTTAGTTACTGCTACACCACTTGATATGGCAAATTTAATTGCAAAGCGACTTGGATTTACTGGCGCCCTTGGCACAAAAGCTGAGATTAAAGATGGCGTTTATACCGGTAAAATGATTGGGGCTTTATTACACGGTAAAGAAAAAGCAACTGCAATTAAGGAATTGTCAGAAGTAAATAACTTTGACTTAAAAAACTGTTATGCATACTCTGATTCACATCATGATGTTCCACTTCTAGAAGCGGTAGGAAGTCCACGAGTAATTAATCCAGATACTCTGCTTGAGATTCGTGCTTATCGTGATAACTGGCCAGTTTATGATTTTCGCAGGGCTCGTAAGATTAAAAAATTATTTGGCCCGACAGCTGGCCGAATTGCCGCTTTCGCCTCCTTAATCTCACCCCGCAACCTAAAGCGCAAAGGGTAATTAGCCCAGACAAAACCCGAGTAAAGTAGGCCAGTTATGTCTACTGTCGCGATCACTTTTGCTGATGAATTACGTGCGCGCAGCGATGAAGATCTTGCATTCCTCTTCCAATACCGTCCAGATTTAGTTACTCCAGTTCCAAATGACTTTTCATCTCTTTCTGCTCGTGCCAGTTCAACACCATCACTTGTTCGCACACTTGATTCACTAAACCTTTGGCATTACCAAATTATTGAAGCAGCCTGCGTATTACCTGAGCCGTTTAAGAGGTCAGAGTTAATAGCGGTAACTAGTGAAGAGAGCGCATTTGCATTGGAATATTTATGGCAGTTAGGCCTACTTTATAAAGAAGGAAATAATTACCGGACGCCAACAAATTTAAAATTACTTTTTGGTGATGAACCAGCAGGGCTTGGGCCACAATCCTTAACTAAGGTTGATTTTTCTAAATTAAAAGATGTTCCTAAAGCCTCATCTGATGTGTTGGCTAAATTAACATGGGGTCCACCAAGAGGTGCAATTACTAATATTAAAAAACCAGGAAATGCCATCGGTTGGCTACTTGAAAATAATATATTAGTAGCTCTTGATTCTCACACCGTTGCCTTACCTCGTGAACTTGGCATTAAATTACGTGGTGGAAAAATACATAAAGAGTTAATAACTAAAGCTGTTGATTTAACTGGCAAAAAAATAGAGCAAAAACAGATTGATTTGGCAGCAATAGCTAATATCTCCACAATTTTAAGATGGTGTGAAGAGTTGCTACATAATCTTTCAGATGAGCCACCAACTGCACTACGCACCGGAGGCATTGGGGTACGGGATTTAAAAAGAATTGCTGAACACTTAGGTGTTGATGAGGTTTGTGCTGGCTTCGTAGCAGAGCTTTGCTACTTAGGTGGTTTAGTGGTTATTGACCCAGATGATCAAATCCTGCCAACCTCAGCATTTGATATTTGGTTAACAAAACCAGCAGAAGAGCGTTGGTATTCCCTTGCTGTTTTATGGCTTGATACCTCACGGGTTAGTGGATTAATTGGCAAGGTAACTGATAAAAATATTGCACCACTTGGCCCTGAGTTAGATCGTGCTGGAGTTTCATTAATTCGGCGCACTACATTAAAAGTATTAGCCGAGAATTTGAAGATTGCGCCAGATACATCATCGCTTCAGGAAATAGTTAAATGGTGGAATCCACAACGAGCAAATAATGATTTTGTGGAATGGAATTTGCGAGAGGCAGAGTGGCTTGGAATAACTGGTCAAGGAGCTTTATCAACCTTTGGTAATAATCTCCTAACCTCCCAAGAACTACTTGGGGTTGAAGATGCCCTTCCTAAACCAGTTGATCATATTTTAATTCAAGCAGATAACAGCGCAGTAGCACCTGGCCCACTCACTGCAGAGTTATCTGCTCAGATGGGAACAATTGCTGATATTGAAAGTAGGGGTGGTGCAACTGTTTATCGCTTTAGTGAAGCTTCAATTAGGCGAGGTTTAGATCATGGTAAAACTGGCGAACAAATAAAAACATTTTTAACTAAAACCTCTAAAACTCCAATGCCACAACCACTTGATTATTTAATTACCGATGTCGCAAAGCGGCACGGCAAATTAAGGGTTGGAACTACTCATACATATATCAGATGTGAAGATGAGGGATTAATTCAACAAATTTTGCATGATAAAAATTGTGAGCACTTACGGTTACGAAAGGTTGCAGCTCAGGTTTTAGTAACAGATCTTGAGCACACTGAGGTGATTAATGAATTACGGGAGTATGGTTATTTGCCGGCTGCTGAAAATGCCAGTGGCATATTACTTTCTCAACCAAATCTGCGCCGTGCAAAATCAAGACCTAAGCCACCAAGAATAATTTCTGAGTTCTCCTCGCCTAAGGAAAGTATTGTTTTAGCAGCGGTTAAAACAATTAGAGCTGGTGAGCGTAGCCGCAAGGTTGAGCCAATAGTTTCTGGCACCTCATCTAATGAAACCTTGGCATTAATTAATCAATATATTAATGAGAAGCGAACTCTTGTTATTAGTTATGCAGATAATAATGGTGGTGTTTCAAATCGGATCATTGAACCAATCTCAATCTCATTGGGCACCTTGACCGCCCGAGATGAGACCACTGGCGAGCAAGTGCAATTTCGCATCCCTCGTATCAACGGCGTAGCACCATCACTCACCATTTCCGAAAATAAGGCAGACTTAGACCTGTGACCGCATTAATCGATATCCAGCGCCTAGTTGAGTGTGAATCTCCTACTGAGGATTTAGCCGCATGTAATCAGGTAGTAGATCTAGCAGTTGAGATTGCTAACAAGGTTTTGAAAACTGCAGCTGAAAAAATTAATGAGGGTGGTCGGCCAGTATTTTGGTGGGGATCAAAAACACCAAAGATTGTTCTGCTTTGTCATCTAGATACTGTTTGGCCAAAGGGATCTTTTAATCCAACTTGGCAAGTAACTGGTGATAACGCAACTGGACCTGGCGTATTTGATATGAAAACAGGTTTTGTGCAAGCTTTATATGCTGTAGCAGCTATAAATAATGCACAAGATAAAGTGGCATTAATAGCAACAACTGATGAGGAAACTGGCAGTGCTACCTCTAAAGATTTAATTGCACAGTTAGCCAAAGGAGCATCTGCAATATTAGTTTTTGAAGCATCATTAGATGGCAAGGTTAAGACAGGGCGCAAGGGAACTGCGATGTATCAAATAAGTGTTACGGGTAGAGCATCCCATGCAGGCCTTGAGCCAGAAAAAGGAATTAATGCAACAACTGAACTTGCTAAGTTGGTAATGCAAATTGCCTCCCTTGAAAATCCTCAGTTTGGTACCACTGCTGTGCCAACAGTTATGCAATCGGGAACTACTACCAATACCGTACCGGCATTAGCTAAGTTAGATATTGATGTTAGATCTTTTACCATGCTAGAACTTAATAGAATTGATAAAGCAATTAGATCTTTGACAAGTGATGTCGCAATTGTTGAGGTAAAGGGTGGAATTAATCGCCCACCACTTGAACTTGCTAATACTAAAGAGCTTTATGAAAAATTAGAAAAAGTGGCAGCAGATTTAGGACTTGCCCCTATCGGGCAAGCAAGTGTTGGCGGTGCTAGTGATGGAAATCTGGCAGCAGCAGCTGGCGCTAAAGTATTAGATGGTTTAGGTGCCGTAGGAATGGGTGCACATGCACCAGGGGAATCAATAAAAATATCAACAGTTGAGCCAAGAATTAAATTAACTACCGCTTTTATTAACGAGTTACTTAAATGAGTGATGGACCATTAATTGTTCAAAGTGATAAAACACTTCTTTTAGATATAGACCACATCCTTTCGGATGAATGCCGCAGAGCGATTGCTGCATTTGCTGAGTTAGAAAAATCACCAGAACATATTCATACCTACCGCCTGACTCCACTTGGACTTTGGAATGCAAGGGCTGCTGGACATGATGCTGAGCAGGTGGTTGATGTATTACTTAAGTATTCAAGATATGCGGTCCCGCACTCTTTATTAGTTGATATTGCAGAGACCATGTCTCGTTACGGAAGATTACGTCTTGAAGCCCACCCAGTGCATGGTTTGATTTTGGTATCAAATGATCCAGCTGTATTAAAGGAGGTAACCCGGGGCAAAAAAGTTGCACCAATGCTTGGACTGCAATTAGATCCAGAGACAATTGTGGTTCACCCAGGTCAACGTGGTTTCTTAAAGCAAGCACTCCTTAAATTAGGGTGGCCCGCTGAGGATTTTGCAGGCTATGTTGATGGTGAGCACCATGAGATTTCATTAAAACAAGAGGGTTGGAAGATTCGTAAGTATCAAGAGTTGGCAGCGGAAGGTTTCTGGCATGGTGGATCTGGTGTAGTTGTACTGCCATGTGGTGCTGGTAAAACAATAGTTGGCGCAGCAGCTATGGCACATGCCAAAGCAACTACCTTAATTTTAGTAACTAATACTGTGGCAGCAAGGCAATGGCGAGATGAATTACTTCGCCGAACTGATTTAAATGAGGATGATATTGGTGAATACAGCGGGGCTAAAAAAGAGATACGCCCGGTAACAATTGCAACTTATCAAGTAATGACAACTCGTAAAAAAGGTCTTTATGCCCATCTTGATTTATTTGATGCAATTGATTGGGGATTAATTATTTATGATGAGGTGCATTTACTGCCCGCACCGATCTTTAGATTTACCGCTGATATTCAATCTCGTCGCAGGTTAGGACTTACTGCAACATTGGTTCGAGAAGATGGCATGGAGGGTGAGGTCTTCTCATTAATTGGTCCAAAGAGATTTGATGTACCGTGGAAAGAGATTGAAGCACAAGGCTATATTGCACCAGCAGATTGTGTTGAGGTAAGAATTACCTTAACTGATGAAGAGCGTCTTAATTACGCAACAGCTGAGCAGGAAGATCGTTATCGATTTTGTGCCACCTCACAAACTAAAAAAGCAGTAGCAATTGCATTGGCAAAAAAACATATAAATGATCAAGTTTTAGTAATTGGTCAATACATTGATCAATTAGATCAATTATCAGAAGCTTTAGGTGTGCCAGTAATTAAAGGTGATACGCCAATTAAAGAACGAGAGCGACTATATGCACTCTTTCGTAGTGGTGAGATTAAATGCTTAGTAGTTTCAAAGGTTGCTAACTTCTCAATTGATCTTCCAGAGGCAACGATTGCAATTCAAGTCTCTGGCACATTTGGTTCCCGGCAAGAAGAGGCACAACGACTTGGTCGAATTCTTCGGCCAAAGGCAGATGGGCGTAGTGCACGTTTTTATTCATTAGTTGCCCGTGACACTATCGACCAAGATTTTGCTCAAAATCGGCAACGCTTTTTAGCTGAGCAGGGTTACGCCTACCGGATCATTGATGCTGATGAGGTCATAAATAAAATCTAAGATTTAATTGCTTTGGTGAATCTTTCTAAATCTACCCGCCAATAATCATGAACCTTATTATCTATTAAAATAACTGGCACCTGCTCGCCATACTCTTTCTCTAAATCCTCGTTGATATCAATTAACTTAATTTCAAGATTAAAACCTAGATCATCTTTAACTGATTTAATATGGTCAATCGCAATCTCACATAGGTGACACCCGGTGCGAGAATAAACCAGTACCTCTTTCATTAATGGCCCCTAGAACTAATGAGAAGGGGGCGGCATAACAAAGAGAGTATGTAATTTTGCTGAATTGTTGCTGATAACTTCAGATCTGGCACTACCCCATCATCTCAGACTGTTAGCCTTTAGCCCGTGCGTCTTAAATCCATATTACTTTCAATCGGGCTACTTTCTGTATTTCTGGTAAACCCACTCTCACTTCCAACAGCTGATGCTTTAGGAATAAAGGTGGCACCAGCTAATTGGGGATATACCTACGCAAGTAATAAAACTGTTTCTGTTCAGGCAACTCCTAGGGCGCCCTCGGCAAATATTGAGAAGAAGAGTAATTTTGTTATTAATTTTAATACCGTACCTGCCTTTGCCAAAGTGCCTATCCAAGCCGCTGTTGATGTTTGGGCAGAGAACTTTTCATCTGCAGTTCCGGTAAATATAAATATTACTTGGGGCAGGGCTGCAAATTACGGGATTCTGGCTGCTGCTAGTGCAAAAAGTAACTATGCAAATTTTCCCAATGCCCCAGATAAAACTCTTTACTACTCAGCCGCTCTTGCTAACGCATTAGCTGGTAAAGATTTAGATACAACAAAATCAGAAATGGAAATAACAATTACATCTGATGCACCTTGGTACTACGGAACAGATGGTAAGTGCCCGCCAAAAAGTTTTGATTTAGAGTCGGTTATCTTGCATGAAATGGGTCATGGCTTAGGTTTTATCTCTGGAAATTACTATGACGAATTCTCCGGCTTTGGCAGAATTGATCAGCCCACAATATTTGATGCGTATATACAACTACCTGATGGCAGGCGATTAGCAGATATGCCATCGCCAGCACTGGAGACTGGCAAAGCGCTTACCTCAACATTATTTTGGTCTGGTGATAATGCAGTTAAAGCAAATAAGGGAGTTAAGCCACTTTTATATTCACCAGCAATTTATGAAATAGGTTCTTCAATAAGTCATTTAGATGAAAAAACATTTTCACAATCTGGTGAGAATGCGGTTATGACACCAAACTTAGATTCTGGTGAAGTCTTTCATTTGCCTGGATCACTTCTACTAGCAATGATCGAAGATATGCGACAAAAGCCACCTATTGGTCTTGCGTTTGGCTCTCCACTGCCACCTCAAAATGTTAAGGCATTAATAAGTGATAAGAGCGCGATTGTTGAATTTGATCCACCTACTAATTTTAGGTCTGCTCAAATTTCAAAGTATGAGGTTAAAAATATGCAAACAGAGGAATCTGTTATCGTTACTGAAAGCCCAGCAATATTTACTGGACTAGTAAATGGAAGTAAGTACACCTTTTCAGTTTCTGCTACAAACACCTTAGGGACATCCAATACCGCTATTTCTAATGCGGTTATCCCGCAGGCGGTGTGGAAAGGCACAATAATTGATAAAAGTGCTGATAGTAAATACCTTGCCAGCGGAGTTTACGCCGGCAAACCAGTGATTGCTTACAGCGATAGTAAAAATGGTGATTTAAAGCTTGCTACTTATAGCAGTGGTAAGTGGAGTATTACTACAGTTGACGGAAACCAAGTGAGTATTGGTCGGACAAATAATAATGTCGCAGGTTATATATCTATGTGCACATCAGTTGTTGGTAAAACAAATTATTTGCATCTTTTTTATGCAGACCTTGTAGATAAAGATCTTCGATACGCGGTTTATAACGGTAAGTACTGGCTCTATGAAGTTGTTGATGGTGATGGTGGCGCTATTCAAGATTACAAAGAGTTTCCACGCGTACGAGGTGGCTCTGATGTATCAGTCTCTAGTGCATGCGCAGTAACTACTGATGGTGTGCAGGTTTTTTACCGTGATGAATCACAGGGAATTTTACTAGGAGCGGTTAAAGATAAAAATGAATGGCGGTATGAAATTGTTGACGGGGATAAAGATACACAGGAGCGCACTACTGGCGATGTAGGTTTTCATTTAAAAGCAACCACCGTTGGAAAAAAGATTCACTTAATTTATGACTCTGTTAGAGGTTTTGATCTTGACCGAAATGTCACTAGGGGCGATATTCGTTATGCCAGTAGGGGTAGTGCGCTTGTTGAGGATTGGGTATATAAAACATTAGATGTACCAGCTGAAGGTGTATCGGTTGCTGGTTACGATGTTGGCGTATTTAATAGTAAGCGTGGCATAAACTTTAGTTGGTTCACTGCAAGTGGTATCTCATTTCCAAATCCAAATCAGCTACGTTATAAAAATCTTACCGATGTAGTATTCACCGATGTGAGCAGTGCAAATTATGGAAAACCGAATTCGCCGGTATCGATAGATGAAAAATCAATTCTCTTTAGTTGCCAACTTCGACTTTGCTCAGTTGATAAGGCTGATAAAAAGATTTCTTTAATTTCAAGTGGAAGTATCCAAAATGACGGACAAAGTAACTGGATCACTATAAATAAAGTTAGATACGCCGTTGCTGGTATATCTGGAAAATTAACTCTTTTTAAACCTTAACTTAAATTACTTCGCGTTGCGTCGTTGAATTCTGGTCTTCTTTAAAAGTTTTTTATGCTTCTTCTTTGCCATACGCTTGCGGCGCTTCTTGATTACTGAACCCATTTTGCTCCTTTAGAGATATTTAACTAATGAGAGAAGATTACTAGTTAATCAACACTAAGCCAAAACTTATACCCGAGTCGGTGATTAATACCGTGCCAATTTCATTATTGGCAGCAATCGCAACCGCAGGTGAGGTAAGTGAGTAGGAAGTGATCACTTCACCCTTCTTACCTAATTCTAAAACAACTGGGGTGGCACTCTTTGGCTTCCAAGCAGGCACACCTTTAATCACACCGGATGAGGTAAAACTTGCCCAGGAATTTTTGCCGGTTGCAACTAGCGCAGCTGATTTAGCTAAGTACCTCGTGTTCCAAGTTGGCTTACCAAGGGATGAAAACTTTGTAATCGCAGCCTCAGTTTTATTTGAGTATGAAACTTTTCCACCTTGCAATAATCCAGTATCAATTGAATTCCAGCTTCTAGTAGTACTTTTTAATGTTGCTCTTGCTACTTGTTGTAATGCTCCCGTTGCTGAAATCTTTAATGAAATAGCATCTAACTTACTAAGTGGCTTAACTTTTAGTAATAATTCCCCACTCACACCAACTGCAGTAATACTGCCATCTTTATTAAGAATTGCTGAATTAATCTGTGTTGATTTAACTCCATACTTAATTATTGGCAAGAATGCACCCGCTTTACTCGCACTTAAATAAAATCCTTTAACCTCTTTCTTTTCGTAATAATCTCCAATAATTGCTACACCCTCGGCTGTAATCAGCAGTTGCTTAGGGTTAATAACACTTTCGGCTATGAATTCAAATGTATTTAGTAAGGTGCCAGTACTACTTATCTGCCATATTTTAATTCGATTAAGTGGTGTGTTAATTGGTTGGGCTGGATCTAGTGTCACATTATCCGGATTTAAGACTTTTGTTGGCGTGCTAGATGCGGTTGGTGTTACCAAAGATGTACTTGCACCTACCACCCAGATGCTGCCATCTATATCTATGGCAACTGAGGATGCTATTTCATTTGCTATCCCACCAAGACGTAGGTTCCAAAGTGGTGCACCTTGCGCGGTATATGCTGCAATAAATCCATCACTTAACCCACCAAGTGGTCCATTTATCCATGCTGAGATAGCAGATTCAGTTGTGCCAACTAAAACAATACTTACTGGAGTTAAGGCTAGATCACTTACCTGATCTGATTTTAAATAGGCAAGCTCCACAATTGGCTTTAGATTCTTCATTACTACAGCGTTTGCAGAGCTTGGTAATAAGGAAAAAATAAATATAACTACAAGAAAAACTCTTTTCAAGCCAACTCCTGTGAACGCTTTCTCGCCGCCGACATCGCATCTGTAACAGTTTTTTCTAAATTACTGTCAGAAAATACTTTAAGAGCTGCAGCAGTTGTGCCATTTGGACTTGTCACATTTTTTCTAAGAGTTGCAGCATCTAAGCCACTTTCCTGCAACATTGCTGCCGAACCTACTATGGTGCCAATTGCTAATTGAGTTGCAAGCTCTTGTGATAGACCAAGTTCAGTGGCACCTTTAACTATTGCCTCAATAAAATTAAAGAAATAAGCAGGGCCTGATCCACTTAGTGCAGCTACCGCATCTTGTTGTGATTCGGGTATTTCAATAACTAATCCAGTTGAAGCTAATAAATTTTTAGTAAGAGTTAAATCATCGTTAGATGCACTAGTGCCAGGTGAAATTGCAGATACTCCTTTACCAATCTGAGTTGGAGTATTTGGAATCACGCGTACTACTGGATTTTTTTGAGCCAACTTATCTTCAATAAACTTAATTGTTTTCCCAGCAGCAATTGAAATCAGTAAGGCCTCTGGCTTTAAATTTTTACTTAACTCCTCAAGCGTGCTACCTAAATCCTGTGGTTTAACCGCCAAAAAAATCACATCACAACTCTGGCCAATTTCAGCTATAGACCGCAAATTAACTTTATATGTTGCAGCTATTTCATCTGCTCGCTCACTGATCTTCTCGCTAACACATATCTGCTCTGCCTTAACTTGACTAACTAACAGGCTCTTAATTAGCGCAGAGCCCATAACACCAGCACCAATAAAGCCAACACATTTATTAACTACTTCTGGTTTCATACTTTAAGCCTACCCAATTAGTCATTAACCGCTCTTAACCCTTAAACTGCGGCCTTATGGCAACGACAAAAAGTGTGAAATCTAAGTTATCTAAGAATGAGGTCGCCCCTAATTTTGTGCGGGATTGGGTTGAGTTTGTAAACCCAGAAAATCCTGAGGAGATCTTTAAATGCGATATGACCTGGCTTACCTCATATTGGCAATGTATTTACGGCAATGGCTGCTGTGGCATTGATGCAGATAAACCAGATGCTGGTTGCTGTTCAGATGGTGCTTACTACACCAGTAAAGATGATGAGGCGCGAACATTAAGGGCTGCTAAAAAATTAACTAAGGCAACCTGGCAGTTTTACGATCAAGCTCGTCCTAAGAAATCTGGTGGAAAACTACAAATTAGTGAGATTGGTTTAGATAAAGATCGCAAGACTAAAAAGATTAATGATTCTTGTATTTTTCTAAATCGCGTTGGTTATGAGGCTGCTGGCTTTACTGGAAACTCAGGTTGTGCGCTGCATCATTTAGCAGAAAAAGAGGGTGTGCATGTTGTTGAAACAAAACCTGATATTTGTTGGCAACTACCACTGCGCCGCTCTTGGGAGACTCGTGAATTTGGTGACAAAGAAATAACGGTTGTAGTAATTGGTGAGTATGAGAGATTAGCTTGGGGAGAAGGCGGCGCAGATTTTGATTGGTACTGCACAAGTAACTCAGAGGCACACACTGGCAAAGTTCCGGTTTACAAATCAAGTAAGGTTGAATTGATTGCCATGATGGGTAAGGGTGGGTATAAAGAGCTTGCTAAATTATGTGATAGCCGGATGGCAGCAATTGCAGCAACCCGTAAGGAACAAAAACGACGTGAGTTACCACTATTTGTAATCCACCCCGCAACAAAGGCTGTGCAAGAGCAGCGATAGTCAGTGGTAGCCATTAGATTATCGCTATGGCAAAAGCACCAGCTAAAGATCCATTCCGTTGCGTTGAATGCGGTTGGAGTGCCACAAAATGGGTTGGCAGATGTGGTGAGTGCCAAGCATGGGGAAGTGTTGAAGAGATTGCAGCCCCTAAAAAACTCTCATTAGTCGCAGGCTCTATCACAACTGCTGCTAAACCAATTGGTGATGTTGATTTAGCAAGTGCAAAGGCAAGAACAAGTGGAGTTGGTGAATTAGATCGAGTTTTAGGTGGTGGCTTAGTACCAGGGGCTGCAATTTTATTAGCAGGTGAACCTGGTGTTGGTAAATCAACACTACTTTTAACTGTGGCAGCACAGACTGCTAAGCAAGGTCTACTTGCACTTTATATAAGTGGTGAAGAATCTGCATCACAGGTAAGACTTCGGGCGGAACGGCTTAATGCAATTGATAAAAATTTATGGCTTGCTGCTGAATCAGATCTAGGTGCGGTAATTGCTCATATTGATTCAGTTAAGCCAGATTTACTAGTTATTGATTCAATTCAAACTATATCTAGCACTACGGTAGATGGTTCACCTGGTGGGGTAACTCAGGTGCGAGAAATTGCAGCTGCGTTAATTCGGATAGCAAAAGAGCGCGCTATTACTTTAGTTTTAGTTGGACATGTAACAAAGGATGGCTCAATTGCCGGTCCTCGCCTGCTTGAACATTTAGTTGATGTGGTTCTTAACTTTGAAGGTGAGCGCCACTCCCGCCTGCGATTAATTCGAACCATTAAAAATAGGTTTGGCGCATCTGATGAGGTTGGCTGTTTTGATTTAAATGACTCAGGAATTATTGGACTTCCAGATCCAACAGGTTTATTTACCTCTCGCCATACCGATCCAGTTCCTGGTACCTGCGTAACTGTGGCATTAGAGGGGCGCCGTGCATTACTTGCTGAGATCCAATCATTAGTTGGTATAGGTAACTCTGATGGTCGTGATTGGGGTAACTCACGAAGGGTCACTAGTGGGTTAGATAATTCAAGAACTGCTATGACACTTGCAGTATTAGAACTTCGCGCTGGAATTAAAATATCTGGCAGAGATGTCTATGTTGCAACTGTTGGTGGCATGAAAATTACCGAACCAGCTGCTGATTTAGCGGTTGCACTATCAGTTGCATCTGCTGCTAAAGGTCTGGCACTCCCGGCAGATCTAGTGGCAATTGGTGAGGTGGGATTAGCTGGTGAGATTAGAAAGGTAACTGGTATTACTCAAAGAGTTGCTGAGGCAGCACGTCTTGGATTTAAAAGAGCGATTGTGCCAATGGGAAGTGATTTAAAGATTGCGGGAATTGAAATACTTGAGGCGGCTAGGCTAGAACAAGCAATTAGCAAGGTGAAGATTAATTAGTTGGTGGATCTACTAAAAATAAAGTGCTAGTAAAACCACCATCAACTGGGATTGCAACCCCAGTTATAAAATTACTATCTGAACCACCTAAAAATCTAGCAATACCGGCAAAATCTTCAGGCTCACCCCATCTACCTGCTGGAGTTCTATCCAGTACTTTATTAACAAAATCTGGAAGTGATCTAGTTTGTTCAGTTAATTCGGTTTTAATCCAGCCAGGTAGCACACTATTTACTTGAATATTATCTCGACCCCATGCATTAGCTAAACTCATAGTAAGTTGGACAACCGCACCCTTAGTTGCTGAATAAATTGGTGCAATACCGAAGCCAAATACGCTAGTAAGTGAGCCAATAGTGATTATTTTTCCACCGCCACGTTTTTTCATTGATGGATAAACCGCTTGGCAGCAATCAAATACCCCAGTTAAATTAACTTTAATTATTTGATCAACCTCATTAGGTAGGTAGTTTTCTGGGGCTTTACGGATATTTATGCCAGCATTGGCAACTAAAATATCAACACCGCCAAACTCTTTTTCGGTGTCGATCATTCCTTGATTAATTTGATTTTTATCTGCTACATCAACATTGAAGGCTTTTGCGTTAACACCAAGTGATTTTAGTTTCTTAACAGCTACTTCACTTTTTTCTATATTACGAGCCCAGATTGCAATATCAGCGCCAGCTTGCGCAAGACCGGTAGCAAATCCCAAACCAATACCACCGTTGCCACCAGTGACAACAGCAACTTTGCCCTTAAGGGACATTAGGCAGAGGCTGGGTCGGTTAAATCTTCGAAAGTATCTGGCATTGCAGTTTTAGCAGTTCCTTTAAAGGTAAAGGTTGCCTCAGCTGTCTCATCTGAAACATCTACCAAAATAATCTCACCAGCTTTTAAATCACCAAATAACATCTTCTCAGATAGCACATCTTCTAATTCACGCTGAATCGTTCTGCGAAGTGGGCGAGCACCAAGTGATTGGTCATAACCGCGTTTAGCAAGCAATGCTTTAGCAGCAGTTGTTAATTCAATTCCCATATCTTTTGCACGCAGACGCTCATCTAAGTGAGCAATCATTAGATCAACAATCTGAACAATCTCAGCCTCAGTTAACTGATGGAAGACCACAATGTCATCAATACGGTTTAAAAACTCTGGCCGGAAGTGAGTCTTAAGCTCATCCCCTACCTTTGCCTTCATCCGCTCATAATTACCGAGCGCATCTGCCACGTTGGCAAAGCCAAGGGATAGTGATTTAGAGATATCACGAGTTCCCAAGTTGGTTGTCATAATAATTATGGTGTTCTTAAAATCAACTACCCGGCCTTGTGCATCTGTTAGGCGACCATCCTCTAGTACTTGCAGGAGTGAGTTAAAGATATCTGGATGTGCTTTTTCAATCTCATCAAATAACACAACTGAGAATGGACGACGACGCACCTTCTCAGTTAATTGACCACCCTCGTCATAACCAACATAACCAGGAGGGGCACCAAATAAACGAGATGCGGTGTGTTTTTCAGAGTACTCAGACATATCTAATTGAATTAATGCATCTGCATCCCCAAATAGGAATTGAGCAAGAGTTCTAGAAAGTTCAGTCTTACCAACACCAGAAGGACCAGCAAAAATAAATGATCCACCAGGGCGCTTTGGATCCTTAAGTCCAGCACGAGTTCTACGAATTGCTTGAGATAATGCTTTAATCGCTTGGTCTTGGCCAATTACACGTTTATGTAATTCATCCTCCATGCGAAGTAACCGAGCAGTCTCTGCCTCAGTTAACTTAAATACTGGAATACCGGTTGCAGTTGATAGCACCTCTGCGATTAACTCCTCATCAACCTCAGCAACTACATCAAGATCGCCAGCCTTCCAATTCTTCTCACGCTCTGCCTTTTCAGTAATTAAATTCTTTTCTTTGTCACGAAGGGATGCTGCCTTCTCAAAATCTTGCCCATCAATTGCTGACTCTTTCTCTTTACGAGCAGCTGCAATCTTGTCATCAAACTCACGAATTTCAGGTGGCACAGTCATTCGGCGAATCCGAAGCCGAGAGCCAGCCTCATCAATTAAATCAATTGCTTTATCTGGCAAATGACGATCTGAAACATAACGATCAGCAAGAGTGGCTGCTGAAACTAATGCGCCATCAGATATGGAAACCTTATGGTGGCTCTCATAACGATCGCGCAAACCTTTAAGAATTTCAATTGTGTGGGCAACCGTTGGCTCTGCGACTTGAATTGGTTGAAAACGGCGCTCAAGGGCTGCATCTTTTTCTAAGTGTTTGCGGTACTCATCAATTGTGGTTGCACCGATTGTCTGCAGCTCACCGCGTGCAAGCATTGGCTTTAAAATCGAAGCTGCGTCAATCGCACCTTCAGCAGCACCTGCTCCTACTAATGTGTGAATTTCATCGATAAACAAAATAATATCGCCACGAGTTCTAATCTCTTTTAATACCTTCTTTAATCGCTCTTCAAAATCACCACGATATCTAGATCCAGCAACAAGGGCGCCAAGATCTAATGAGTAAAGCTGTTTATCCTTAAGTGTCTCTGGAATATCACCTTTAATAATTGCTTGCGCTAAACCTTCAACAACAGCAGTCTTACCTACTCCTGGCTCACCAATTAACACTGGATTGTTTTTTGTGCGGCGCGATAGCACCTGCATAACTCGCTCAATCTCTTTCTCGCGACCAATTACTGGATCTAACTTTCCTTCACGTGCTGCTTGAGTTAAGTTGCGACCAAATTGATCTAAAACTAAAGATGTTGCTGGTTGACCCTCAGCAGGTCCACCTGATGTAACCGCCTCTTTACCTTGGTAACCAGATAATAATTGAATAACCTGTTGGCGAACACGGGAGAGATCAGCGCCAAGCTTTACTAATACTTGAGCAGCAACTCCTTCACCTTCGCGGATTAATCCTAGAAGAATATGTTCAGTTCCGATGTAATTGTGTCCTAA